>MRWF01024615.1_pt1 | contig 138068 bp, 121 predicted proteins | sample 1013331 | NCBI WGS metagenome assembly MRWF01 (sample SAMN06117577, study PRJNA244670) | biofilm metagenome | biome: Water; feature: Cathode Biofilm; material: Biofilm; isolation source: microbial consortium enriched at the cathode of a solar microbial fuel cell | place: USA: District of Columbia... | reverse complement strand
TCCCCGACCACCTTGAGGGTGGCGCCCTGCTGGCGGTGGTGGGCGTGATCAACGTGGTGATCGTCAAGTATTCGGTGGAGTGGCTCAACACCCTGCACCAGGGCGCCACCCTCAAGGTGGTGGGGGAGTCGTCCATCGACGCCTCGATGAAATGGCCGCTGCTGATCAGCATGGCCGGGCTCTGGTTGCTGTACGCCGCCAACGTGCTGATCCGCGCCCGCACCGAGGTGCTCAGCCGCGAGCGCCGCAGCGGCTGGGTGCGCCGGCTGGTCCGTGACGAGGAGGCGTGATCATGTTCGACCCCTATTTCGACAGTGTCGCCGCCTTTATCGCCATGGGCGAGCACGGCTTTTTCGTATGGAGCGCCTACGGACTCAGCGCGCTTCTGATCGTCACCAATATGCTGGTGGCGGTGCGACGGCAGGGACGGGTGCGGGCCGAGATCGCCCGCCAGGCGCGCCGCGACGGCGCCAGGACATCGCCCAAGGCCGGCACATCGTCCAACAGTGTGGAGAGTAATCAATGAATCCGGTTCGCAAACAACGTCTATTCGTGGTGCTGGCGGTGCTCGCGGGCCTGGCCGTGGCGGTGGGGCTGGCGGTCTACGCCCTGCGTCAGAACATCAACCTGTTCTATACGCCGCAGCAAATCGTTAACGGTGAGGCGCCGGTGGGTGCCAAAATGCGCGTCGGCGGTCTGGTCGAGGACGGCTCGGTGCAGCGGGACCCGGACACCCTGGACGTGGTCTTCACGGTCACCGATGGAAAGGGTAGCTTTGCTATTCACTACCAGGGCATTCTTCCCGACCTGTTCCGCGAGGGCCAGGGCGTGGTCGCCAACGGCACCCTGGTGAGCCGTGACCGTTTCGAGGCGGACGAGGTCCTGGCCAAACACGATGAGACCTATATGCCGCCGGAGGTACAGGATGCACTGGAAAAAGCCGGGCACCCGGGCAGCAAGCCCGGCGCCAAGGAAGAAGACGCCGGTTACCCCAAGGGCGATTACGACTAATCGGTTTGAGTGCCGAGTGAGCCATCAATGAGCCAAGTGATCATCCTGGTCGACGACCCGGCGGACTGGGCCGCCTATTACCCCACCCGCCATCTGCTCTCGGCGCGGGACTATCTGCAGGCGGCCCAGCCCGTGTGCACCGACAAGAAAGTGCAGGTGATCAACCTGTGCCGCAGCTATAAATACCTGTCGCCCGGTTATTACTGCTCGCTGCTGGCGGAAGCGCGCGGCCAGCGCGTGCTGCCGTCGGTGCGCACGGTCAACGACCTCAGCCGCAAGGCGCTGTACGGCCTGCATTTCGAGCGCTTCGAAGCGGCCCTCGACAAAGCCATGAAAAAGCAGGGCGGCGACGCCACCCGCGTCACCCTGACGCTCTACTTCGGCCACGCGGAGCAGGACGGGCTCAACGACCTGGGCCGCCAGATCTTCGATCAGATGCCCTGTCCGATCCTGCGCGTCTCCTTCCGCCGCCGCGAAGAGTGGACCCTGGAATCGATCCGCCCGGTGAGCCTCAAGCAGCTCAAGGGGCACGAAGAGGACGCCTTCGCCCGCGCCCTGGAACAGTTCAACGCGCGCGTGTGGCGCAACCCCCGCCGCCGGCGCGGCGACCGTTACGACCTGGCCATGCTGGTGGACGACAAAGAAGCCATGCCGCCCAGCAACCGCGCCGCGCTCAAACGCTTTATCAAGGCCGGCCGGCAGCTGGGCATCAAGGTGGACCCGATCGACCGTGACGCCTACACCCGCCTGGGTGAGTACGACGGCCTGTTTATCCGTGAAACCACCGGCATCGATCACCACACCTACCAGTTCGCCCGCAAGGCGGAGCAGGAAGGCATGGTGGTGATCGACGACCCCGGCTCGATCCTGCGCTGCACCAACAAGATCTACCTGGCCGAGCTGATGCAGGCCAACGGCGTGCCGGTGCCGCCCACCGCCTTCGTGTTCGACGACTCCGAAGCCCAGGCGGACAGCCTGATCGCCGAGCTGGGCCTGCCGATGGTGCTGAAGATTCCCGACGGCAGCTTTTCGCGGGGCATCAGCAAGGTGAAGGACAAAGCCGAGCTGCGCGCCGCGCTCAGCGGCTACCTGAAGCAGTCCGCGGTGGTGCTGGCCCAGGCGTTCATGTACACCGACTACGACTGGCGCATCGGCGTGCTCAACAACCGGCCGCTGTTCGCCTGCCAGTACTTCATGAGCAAGGGCCACTGGCAGATCTACCACCACAAGGACGGCGGCAAGACCAGCTCCGGGCGCTTCGCCACCCTGCCGGTGCGCGACGTGCCCGCCAAGGTGCTGCGCATGGCGCTCAAGGCGGCGCGGCTGATGGGCAACGGCCTGTACGGCGTGGACCTGAAGCAGTCCGGCGATCAGGTGGTGGTGATCGAAGTCAACGACAACCCCAACGTGGACGCCGGCGTCGAGGACCTGTGGCTGGGCGAGGATCTGTACCGGCAGATCATGCTGGAATTCCTGCGCCGCATGGAAGCCCGCCGGCTGGGGCTGCCGCTCTAGATGCTGGGCTGGATGCGCAAGAACCTGCTGCGCCGGGAAACCCGCCGCTGGGTCGATGAGGGCCTGGTGGAGCCGTTCCAGGCGGAGCGCATCCTCAACCGCTACGGCACCTCCCTGAACGATACCGGCCCCTCGGCGCTGGGGCTGCTCACCGGTCTGGCCGGCCTGTTCGCCGGGCTGGCCCTGCTGTTGCTGGTGTCCGCCAACTGGGAGCAGCTGCCGCGCCTGGCCCGCTTCGCCGGCCTGGTCACCCTGACCGCCGTGCTCAACGGCTGGGGCGTGCTGCGCCTGGCCCGCGCCGGCAGCGGCAGCGGCGGCGGCCTGCTGTTCCTGGGCGGCTTCGCCTACGGCGCCTCGATCATGCTCACCGGGCAGATGTACCACCTGGGCGAGCACTTCCCCAACGGCCTGCTGCTCTGGGCCCTGGGCCTGGTGCCGCTGACCCTGCTCAGCGGCGGCCGCCTGCTGGCGCTGCAGGGCCTGGCGGTGGCGGTGGCCTGGATGCTGCTGGAATACCGCTTCGCCGCCCCCTGGCTGATGCCGCTGTTCCTGGCGGTGGCGTTCTGGGTGGCCTGGCGCCGCCGGGTCGCCGGGCTCGCCCTGGCGACACTGGCCGCCACCGCCCTGTGGCTGAACCTGATGCTGGCCTGGGTCTACGCCACCGACTTCGGCCCCCAGGCCCAGGAGGGCATGATCAGCTTCAACCTGGGCCTGCTGGTACTGGCCGGCGCGCTCGCCGCCCGCCCGGCCTGGTGGAGCGCCGGCGCCGGTAACTGGATGCCCCGGCTCACGGTGCTGGCGATCCTGCCGTTCACCTTCGTGGACGGCTGGGAGCACTATCTGGCCTACGCCTGGACCTGGCTCGATCCGGGTCTGTGGGCGGCGCTGGTGGCACTGCTGGCGGCGGCCCTGCTGGGGTGGCCCCTGGTGGCGCCGGCGGTGGCCGCCCTGCTGATCGCGGTGCACACCGGCGGCGTGCCCGACCAGGCCCTGGTCTGGGCGGTGGCGTCCAACCTGCTGTTATTGCTGCTGGCGATGCACTGGATGCGGCGCGGCCTGCTGGAAGGCGAGGGCGGCCTCTATGTCACCGGGCTGGTCGCCATCCTCATCCTGGCGCTGCTGCGCTACCTGGACCTGATCGGCGGCTATCTGGGCGCCGCCGGGCTGTTCCTCGGCATGGCGGCGCTGCTGTTCGTCGCCGGCCGCTACTGGCGCCGCCGGGAGGCGCGCTCATGAGCCGGCGCCGGCTGGCCGCGCTGGTGGCCGCGGTGCTGCTGCAGCTGGCGGTGCTGGGCGGCCTGTTCGTGTACAGCCAGTATCCGCTGTGGGTGGGCACCGAGGTGCGCCTGGCCACCGTGCCGGTGGACCCGCGCGACCTGTTCCGGGGCCAGTACGTGCGCCTGAACTACGCCCTGTCCCGCCAGCCGCTGCCCGAGATGGAGCTGCCCCGCGCCGGTGATCCGGTGTTCGTGCGCTTGCAGCGGGACGGCGCGCTGTGGCGGGCGGACGGCGTGCGTTTACGGGAACCGGACGGCGAGCGGCTGTATCTGCGCGGTACCATTGAGCGGGTCAGTGGCGGTGAACTGCACATTCGTTACGGCATCGAAGCCTGGTTCGCGGCGCCGGAAGAGGCGTTGCGGCTGGAACGGGAGCTGGCCGAAGGCGGCGTGGCCCGGGTCCGCATCGCGCCGGACGGCCGTGCCGCGCTGGTGGCCGTGGAGGCCGGTGGCGGGGAATCGGCGCCCTAGCCGGCGGGCCGGGCGCCGCGGGCGTCAGCCCAGCATCTTGCTGATAAAGCCGCTCTCTTTCTCGATGGTGCCGGCGAACGGCGCCAGCGCGTGCATGCGCTCGGTGTGCGCCGCCAGGTTCGGGTAGCGGCCGGCGTCCACGGTCTCGCCGCCATGGCGGAAATTCACCAGCTGGCTGGCCACGGCGATGTCCGCCACGGTGAGGCTGTCGCCGACCAGATACTCGCGGCCGTCCAGCTCCTGCTCCAGATAATCCAGCAGCGGCGGAATGCGGCTCTCCAGCGCCTTGGCGATGGCCTCCTCGTCGCAGTCCTGGCCCATCAGGCGCTTCACGATCCGGTTACGGAACACGGTGAAGGTGCAGTGCGGCGCCAGCTCGTAGTCCGCGTACTTTTCGAACCACAGGGTGCGCGCGTACTGGAACGGGTCGCTGGGGTAGAGCGCCGGCTCCGGGTGGGTTTTCTCCAGGTAGGCGCAGATCACCGCCGAATCGGCGAGATAGCGGCCGTCCACTTCCAGCGCCGGGATCCGCTGCAGCGGGCTGATCTTCTCGTAGCCCTCGGGTTTGTTGTTGGGGTCCACGTGCACCGCTTCGTAGTCCAGGCCCTTCAGGGCCAGCACCACGCGGGTCTTGCGGACGAAGGGCGACATCACCGCGCCGTACAGTTTCATGGGCATGCGTTTTCTCTCCCGGTTGGTTTTTTGGCAGGCGTTTTTTACAGGCATCTAGGGATAAAGCAGAGCGGGTGGCGGGTCAATGACCACTTCCGGCAAATTTTTCCTTGACGACCGGGGCGCCGATTTCTATCCTACGCGCCGCTTGAGAGCACCGGGTCCCCTTCGTCTAGTGGCCCAGGACACCGCCCTTTCACGGCGGTAACAGGGGTTCGACTCCCCTAGGGGACGCCACTCTTTATAAGCGGGAATAGCTCAGCTGGTAGAGCACAACCTTGCCAAGGTTGGGGTCGCGAGTTCGAATCTCGTTTCCCGCTCCAAAATCAAAAGGGACCCGACCGGGTCCCTTTTTTTTGCCACCTCTTTAGTGGAACCACTATCTGTGGGAGCGGGCTGTGGGAGCGGGCCTGGCCCGCGAAAGGGTGGCGCCAGCCACCCGGCAGGATCCCAGAGGTCGGTCTAACGGCAGCACCAACAAGGTCTCTGGCATCCTGCCGGGAGCTTCGCTCCCTTTCGCGGGCAGGGCCCGCTCCCACAAGGTTGGCAGCGCCACCCCTGGCCCGTAAGATGGCACAGTCTTAGAGAGGGACCATGGCCCGATTACACCCCCGCCTTCACGATGCGATCCGTCTGCTTCCGGCTCACCGGCCGGCTCACCTGTTGACCCGGCACTCCGTGCGGGAGCTGGCCAAGAACGGCTTCGCCGACTACCGCCTCCCGCTCACCGCGGAAGGCGTGGCGATGGCCCGTGAGTGGGGCGCCCGTCTGGAGCGCCCGGTGCAGGCGTTCTATTCCAGCCCGGTGGGCCGCTGCGTGGACACCGCCACCGCCATGGCGGAGGGCGCCCTGGAGGCGGGCCTGATCCCGGCGATGCCGGAGGTGGTCACCGACCCGACCCTGGTGGAACCCGGCTGCTACGTGGAAGACATCAACCGGGTGGGGCCGACCTTTCTCAAGATGGGGGCGCTGAGCTTTCTCAACCAGCACCTGAAAACCCCGTTCGAAGGCATGCTGTCGCCGGCGGCGGGCCGCGCCAAGCTGGCTTCGTATCTGTACCAGCGCGAGCCGGAGCCGGGTTCACTGGCGGTGCACGTGACCCATGACACCATTCTCGCCGTGCTGGTGGCGGAGCTGGAAGGCCGCGACGCCATCGACGAGGAACACTGGCCGTGGATGATGGAAGGGCTGTGGGTGTGGTTCGAGGATGCCCGCATGCACTGGGTGTGGCGCGGTCATCACGGGCACCGGGAACTGGCGCTGGCTTGAATCGTGCGGTGCCGCCCCCATCTGTGTTGCTTGTTTCTTTTCCGCAGCCGGCGAGGTGATGTTTGTCTGCCCTGACCCTTCGTAATCTCACCAAGACCTACGCCAACGGTGTCGAGGCGCTCAAAGGCATCGACCTGACCGTGGAGCGGGGTGATTTCTTCGCGCTGCTGGGCCCCAACGGCGCCGGCAAGTCCACCACCATCGGCATCGTCAGTTCGCTGGTCAACAAGACCGGCGGCGAGGTCACCATCCTCGGCCACTCCCTGGACCAGGAACGGGAACTGGCCAAGCAGAAGATCGGTGTGGTGCCCCAGGAATTCAATTTCAGCCAGTTCGAGAAGGTGTTCGACATCGTCGTCACCCAGGCGGGCTTCTACGGCATTCCGGCGCCGCTGGCCCGGCAGCGCGCCGAGAAGTACCTGCGCAAGCTGGGGCTGTGGGACAAGCGCAAGAACCAGGCCCGCTCCCTGTCCGGGGGCATGAAGCGCCGGCTGATGATCGCCCGCGCCCTGGTTCATGAGCCGGAGCTGCTGATCCTCGATGAGCCCACCGCCGGGGTGGACATTGAGCTGCGCCGTTCGATGTGGGACTTCCTGATCGGCCTCAACAACGAGGGCCGCACCATTATTCTCACCACCCACTATCTGGAAGAGGCGGAGTCCCTGTGCCGCCGCATCGCCATCATCGACCACGGCCGCATCGTCGAGAACACCGACATGAAGTCGCTGCTGGAAAAGCTGCAGGTGGAAACCTTCATCCTGGATCTGGCCCGGCCGGTGGACCACGCGCCGGAGCTGCCCGGTTTCGACGTGCACCTGCGCGACGCCGGCACCCTGGAAGTGGCGGTGCCGAAGACGCAGAGCCTGAACCAGTTGTTCGTGGCCCTGGCGGAGCAGAATTTCGAAGTAATGAGCATGCGTAACAAAGCCAACCGTCTCGAGGAGTTGTTCGTGCGCCTGGTGGAACAGAACCTGCCTGAACAGAACCCGCAGCGGGAGAACGCCTCATGACGCTGCATCAACAATGGGTCGCTTTCCTGACCATCGTCACCAAGGAAGTGCGCCGCTTCCTGCGCATCTGGCCGCAGACGCTGCTGCCGCCGGCGATCACCATGACCCTGTATTTCGTGATCTTCGGCAACCTGGTGGGCAGCCGCATCGGCGAGATGGGCGGCTTCGATTACATGCAGTACATCGTGCCCGGCCTGATCATGATGAGCGTGATCCAGAACAGCTACGGCAACGTGGTCAGTTCGTTCTTTTCCACCAAGTTCCAGCACTCCATCGAGGAGATGCTGGTGTCGCCGATGTCGCCGTTCGTGATTCTGTCCGGCTTCGTGGTGGGCGGCATGGTGCGCGGCATCATGGTGGGCGGCATCGTCACCACGGTGAGCCTGTTCTTCACCGATCTCAACGTGCAGCACGCCTGGATCACCCTGCTGGTGGTGGCGATGACCTCGGCGCTGTTCGCCCTGGGCGGCTTTATCAACGCCATCTTCGCCAACAACTTTGACGACATCAGCATCATTCCCAACTTTATTCTCACGCCGCTGACCTACCTGGGCGGGGTGTTCTACTCCCTGGACCTGCTCTCCGAATTCTGGCGCACCGTGACCCTGGTGAACCCCATCGTCTACATGGTCAATGCGTTCCGCTACGGCGTGCTGGGTGTGAGCGACGTCAACGTATACGCCTCCCTGGCTGCTATCTTCGCCTTTACGGTAGTGTTCTTTCTGCTGGCGCTGTGGCTGCTGCGGCGGGGCACCGGAATTCGCGGGTAATCGACATGAGCTTTCTCAACGACACGCCGCTGGGCCGCACCAGCGCTTTCATCGACCAGTACACGCCTTCGTTGCTGTGCCCGGTGCCCCGTTGGGACGCCCGCGAAAGCCTGGACCTGGACACCGCCGCCGAGGGCGAGCCGCGGCTGCCGTTCCACGGCCAGGACATCTGGAACGCCTATGAGCTGTCCTGGCTCAACGAGCGCGGCAAGCCGGTGGTGGCCATGGCCGAGCTGGTGGTGCCCTGCATCTCGCCGAACATCATCGAATCCAAGTCGCTGAAGCTCTATCTGAACTCGTTCGCCAACACCCGCTTCGCGTCCCGCGAGGCGGTGATCAAGGCGATCGCCGGCGATCTGGCCCAGGTGGCCGGGGCACCGGTGGACGTGCGCGTCATGAGCATGGAGGAAGCGGCCCGCGCCGCGGTCTGGGACGACCACGGCGACAGCGTCGATCATCTCGACGTGGCGTTCGAGCATTTCGAGTACCGCCCGGATCTGCTGTTCACCGAACAGGGGCCGGAGCGCAACGGCGCGCTGGTGTCGCACCTGCTGCGCAGCCACTGCCCGGTCACCAATCAGCCGGACTGGGGCACGGTTCAGGTACGCTACACCGGCGCCGAGATCAGCCCGGCCAGCTTTCTGCGCTACGTGGTCTCGCTGCGCAACCACCAGGGCTTCCACGAACAGATCATCGAGCAGATGTTCGTCGACCTGAAGCGCCAGTGCGCGCCCCGCCACCTGTCGGTGTACGGCCGCTTCACCCGGCGCGGCGGGCTGGACATCAACCCGTTCCGTTCGGACTACGAAGACCTGCCGCGCAACCTGCGCACCATCCGCCAGTAGAAATTGTGGGAGCGGGTTGTGGGAGCGGGCTGTGGGAGCGGGCCCTGCCCGCGAAAGGGCGGTCCCAGACCGCCCGGCAGGATCCCAGAGACCTCGACGGCTAGCCCGCGCCGAGCGGCCAGCCAAAGCCGATCCACACCCCCAGCAGCACCGACCAGCCGGCCAGCAGCGCCAGGCTGTAGGGCAGCATCAGCGCGATCAGCGTGCCGATGCCGGTGTCGCTCCGGTAGCGCCGGGCGAAGCCCAGCACCAGGGCGAAGTAGGGCATCAGCGGGGTGATGATGTTGGTGCTGGAATCGCCCACCCGGTAGGCGGCCTGGGTGGCTTCCGGGTCGATGCCCACCAGCATCAGCATGGGCACGAACACCGGCGCCAGGATGCCCCACTTGGCGGAGGCGCTGCCGATCATCAGGTTGATCAGCGCCACCAGCCCCACGAACAGCAACAGCAGCGCCACGGTCGGCAGATTCAGGCCGCCCAGCCAGGCGGCGCCCTTGATCGCCAGCACCAGCCCCAGCTGGCTGTAGCTGAACCAGGCCACGAACTGGGCGGCGAAGAACATCAGCACCAGGTAACCGGACATGGAGCTCATGGTGGTTTCCATCGCCTCGATGATGCCGCCGGCGGAGCGGAAGCGGCCGCTCACCCGCCCGTAGACCGCGCCGCACAGCCCCGCCAGCAGCGCGATCAGCACCACCAGCGACGACATGAACGGCGACTGCAGCAGGCCGCCGTCGTCGGCGCGCAGCGGCGCATCCGCCGGCGCCACCAGCAGCACCACCGCGAGCACGCCCAGCGCCAGCACCGCCAGGGTCCAGCCCAGGGCGCGGCGGTCCATGCGCGGTGCCAGGTCTTCGTCACTGTTGTCGGCGGGCCGGTCGGCCACGCGCGGCTCGGTGATGCGCACCGTGACCAGTGACACCACGGCGGTGACCAGCACCGTGGAGACCATGATGAACCAGTAGTTGCCCGCCGCCGACACCACGCGGTCGGGCTCGACGATCGCCGCCGCCTCCGTGGACAGGCCGGCGAGCACCGCGTCCACCGGGCCGAGCAGCAGGTTGGCGCTGTAACCGCCGGACACCGCCGCGAAGGCGGTGGCGATGCCGGCCAGCGGCGAGCGACCGGCCAGTTGAAACAGAAAGCCGGCGAGGGGGATCAGCACCACATAGCCGGCGTCGAAGGCCAGGCTCGACATCACCCCGGCGAACGCCACCGTCACCACCAGCGTGCGGTGCGAGGCGCGCCGCACCACCGCCGCCAGGCTGGCGCCCAGCAGGCCGGAATGCTCCGCGATGCCCAGCCCCAGCATCGCCACCAGCACCACGCCCAGCGGCGCGAAACCGGTGAAGTTGGTGACCATCTCGCTGAACAGATAGCTGAGGCCGTCGCCGTCGAGCAGCGAACGCACCGCGATGCTCCGGTCCTCCAGCGGATGCGTGGCGGTCAGCCCGGCCGCCGCCAGCAGGGCGCTGAGCGGCAGCATCAACAGACACAGCCAGACGAACAGCAGGGTGGGGTGCGGCAGGCGGTTGCCGGCGCGTTCCAGCCGGGCCAGCCAGCCGGAGGACGGTTCAGCCATAGCGGTTCTCCTTAGAGCCGTACTTGTTGTTGTATCTTGGCCGCCGCCTTGCCCATCACATCCAGCACTTTTTCCCGGTCGCGGTCGGGCAGGCTCTCGGAGTGCACATGCAGCGCGAAGCCTTCCGCCTCGAAATCCACGGCCACGGTCTTGCGCTTCTTCAGGTCCGAGGCGGAGCGGGCCAGGGCCTTCAGTATGCGGTTTTTGTCCACGTTGTGAATGCGCTCCAGGTCCATGTGCAGGCCGAACCCGGTGGTGGCGACGCTCACGAAGCGCTGCTTGCCGCCGGCGTTGCGCTTCAGCGCCTGGGCCTCGAACACCGGGATCGGCCGGCTGAAGCCCTTCGCCGTCACCTCGCCCACACTGCGGCAGCGCACCCGGTCCTTGATCAGCTCATGGGTGCTTTCCGAGATTAGCACCTGCCCCGGCCGGCAGGCGGACTCCAGCCGGCTGGCCAGATTCACGTCGGTGCCGAGGATGGTGTAATCCATGCGGCTGTCGGTGCCGAAGTTGCCCACCGTCACATACCCGGTGTTGATGCCGATGCGGATTTCCAGCTTCTGGGTGATGCCCTCGCGCTGCCAGCGCTGGCGCAGGAAGCGCATGTGCTGCTGCATTTCGATGGCCATGGCGGCGCACCGGTAGGCGTCTTCCTGGGCGCCTTCGCTCTTCGGGTCGCCGAAGAACACCATCACCGCGTCGCCGATGAATTTGTCGATGGTGCCGCCGTGGCGCAGGGCGATGCGCGTCATCTCGCTGAGGTAGGTGTTGAGCATGCGGGTCAGGGTGTCCAGCGGCAGCTCCTCGGAGATCGCGCTGAAACCCTTGATGTCCGAGAAGAACACCGTCAGCCGTTTACGCCGGGTCTCCAGCTTGGCGTCGCGCTTGCCGGAAAACAGCGAGCCCCAGATCTGCGGCGGCAGATACTTGGCCAGCTTGCGCGACATCTCCACCGCCTGCTGCTGTTGCTCGCGCACCCGGATCTGCGCCTGGCGCAGGAACTGCGCCTGACGGTTGGCATAGAAGGAACTGGCGCCCACGTACAGCCCCAGCCCCACCAGCGACAGCACCGACACACTCAGCGGCACCGTGGTGGGGGTGGGCGGCACGCCCAGCAGCAGTGACGCCAGAGCGGCGCCGCCCAGCGTCATCAGCACGTTCAGCAGCCAGGGGCGCAGGCCGCCGCTGCTCACCGCGTTGGCGTGCACGATGATCAGCAGCACCAGGCTCGGCACCACCGCGAAATGCAGCAGCGCGCAGGCCACCCCGATGATCGCCGCGTCCAGCTGCATCACCACCGGCGAGAAATGCTCCGGCAGCAGGTCCTTGCGCTGGCCCACCACCACCAGGGTCTGCACCAGCAGCGGATAGGCCAGCAGGCCGGCCACGCCGAGCAGATAGTGGGAGGGATAAAGCTGCAGGCCGACACCGGCCATCAGAATGGTCGCCGCCACCACGAAGGCAAGCAGGCGGATATAATTGCTCAGCCGGCGCGCGCGCTCCATCGGATCCAGATAGGGCTTGCGGGGGCGGTTCTTGGATGTACTCATGCACTGCCAATCAGGACGTTTGTCCGGAGCTTACCCAGTTGTGGGTTAAGAAAAAAGACTGATCGCCCGACGGCAAGGAAAGCAAGCGCGCTTTGCCGTACAATCCCCGGCGCGTCACCGTTCGCCCACAGGAGTTCCGATGGACACACTGACCGCGCTCAACACCCGCGTTTCCGTGGCCCGCCTCACCGAGCCCGGCCCTTCCGCCGATCAGGTCAGACAGTTGCTGGCGGCGGCGATCCGCGCCCCCGACCACGGCATGCTGCGCCCCTGGCGGTTTCTGGTGCTGGAAGGCGAAGAGCGCGAACGCCTCGGCGACATCATGGAGTGGCGCCTGCTGCGCCGGCAGCCGGAGGCGGACCAGTGCGCCCGCGACAACATCCGCAATAAGGCGTTGCGCGCGCCCACCATCATCGTCGCCGTGGCGGAGATCACCGAAGGCCATAAGGTGCCCGCCTGGGAACAGGTACTGGCGGTGGGCGCCGCGGTGCAGAACATCATGGTGGCGGCCCACGCCCTGGGCATCGGCGCCATGTGGCGCACCGGCGACCTGGCCAACGACGAAACCGTCAAGGCGCGCCTGGGCTTCGCCGACAAGGATCAGGTGGTGGGCTTCGTCTACCTGGGCACCCCGGCGGGGGCGCTCAAGAACCTGCCGGACGAGCAACCGGAAACCTTTCTGCGTGAGCTTCCCCGGGGGCGCGATGAGTGATCTCGACGCTCTGGCCGACCGCGTGCGCGCGGCGATACCGCTCACCACCCATCTGGACTTCCGGTTCACCGCCTTCGACGGCGAACGGCTCACCCTGACCGCGCCGCTGGCCCCCAACCACAACGACAAGGGCACCTTCTTCGCCGGCAGCCAGGCGGCGCTGCTGACCCTGGCCGGCTGGGCCTGCACCACGCTGATGGCGGACTCGGTGGCGGCCAATGCCGCGGTGGGGGAAGGCGAGGCCAGCGTCGATGTGGTGGCGGTGGAATCCAGCCTGCAATTCCGCGCGCCGCTGCACGGCGACATTGAAATCCGCGCCTGGGCCGACGACGGCGAGAGCGGCCGGTTTCACCAGCGCCTGAAGCGGCGCGGCAAAGCGAGCCTGGCGATTCTGGCCCGGGCAACCGACGCCCAGGGTGTGGTGGTCTCCGAGTACCAGGGCCTTTACCTGGCCAGAAACAACACGGATAACGCCTGAGTGACGCCGCCACGCTTGCCTGAACCGCGACCCTCGGGTACCCTACGCGCCCTCTGATGATGACTCAGAGACAATCAGTTTTGGTGAGGTGTCCGAGTGGCTGACGCCTTGCCGAAGGCAAGCGAACGTCGCCGCGTAGCGGTGACGGCCCCGAAGGGGCGAGGGCGTGAGCCCGAGTAACGAGCACGCTCGCGTGCGACTACCAGAGCGCGGCCAGCTGGTAGTGACAATCAGTTTTGGTGAGGTGTCCGAGTGGCTGAAGGAGCACGCCTGGAAAGCGTGTATACGTTTACGCGTATCGAGGGTTCGAATCCCTCCCTCACCGCCAAATAAAAAAGGGGTCCCAAACGGGACCCCTTTTTTATTTGCGGTCAGGGCGGACTTGATTCGAACCCTGTGGGAGCGGGCCTCGCCCGCGAAAGGGGCGAAGCCCCGGCAGGATTCCAGAGGCCTCTGGAATCCCGCCGGCAAGCCAAGCTTGCCTTTCGCGGGCAGGGCCCGCTCCCACAAGGCAAGCTCCCACAATCACTTCTTCCGATTAAACCCCCAGGCCCCACGGCGCCCCTCGCGCTGCACATCCATGTCGTTGCGGATCTGGGCGTGGCTGATCAGCGCGAAAATAAAGGTGCCGCCGATAATGTTACCCGCCAGGGTGGGCAGGCCGAAGCGCAGGAAGAAGTCGCCCCAGCTCACTTTGCCGTCGAACACCAGATAGAGAATCTCGCTGGCGCCGACGATGATGTGCGGGAACTCACCGATCGCCACCACATAGGTCATGATCAGAATCACCCAGGCCTTGGCCTGGTCCGCGGACGGCATCACCCACACCATGGTGGCGATCATCCAGCCGGCGACGATGCTCTTGGAAAACATCGAGAAGGGGTCGTTCTCCATCACTTTTTCGCCGATCGCCACGAAGGCGTCGTTCACTTCCGGTGAGAACATCGGCAGATGCAGGAAGGTGAAGGCGGCGATGCCGGCGCCCAGCACGTTGCCCGCCAACACCACGCCCCACAGCCGCATCAGACTGCCCAGGTTGCCCCGGGTGGGGTGGCTCATGAACGGCAGCACGGCGGTCACGGTGTTTTCGGTGAACAGCTGCTGGCGGGCCAGGATCACGATCAGAAAGCCCAGGGTGTAGCCCATGCTTTCGATCAGAAAGCCGGCGTCGCTTTCCGGCACATGGGCGTGCAGCAGGCCGCGCGCCACCATCGAGGCGCTCATGGAAATGCCGGCGGCGATCGCCGACCACAGCAGCGCCATGGCGTCGCGCTCCAGCTCTTTCTCGCCGCTGATGCGCAGGCGCTCGTGGACCGCCGCCGCCTTGGAGGGCAGGGCGGCTTCCCGGCGCCGGTCCTGTTCGTCGTGGCTTTCTTCGTCCTCGTCCCCGTTGTCGTCGCGGGCCTCGTCGCGCTCCCGTTTGACGGCTTCTTCCCAGGGCGTGTCGTCCTGGTCGTTATCCCTCGAATCCTGATCGTCGTGCGCCAAAGGGGCTCTCCTGGTGGGAAGTAAGAATCACACTATAACGGCTGTCGGCCTCAGCCACCCAGCACCAAGGCGATCCCCAGGCCGTAAAGCAGCAGAACCGCCAGGCTCTCGAAGCCGATGCCGCCGGGGCCGTGCTGCTCACGGCGTATCAGGCCCATCAGCAGGAAGCCGGTCATCAGGATCGACAACGACACCCACAGCAGCAGGCCGTCGTCCATCTGCTTATAGATGGAGCCCTCCCGGTAGGCGATATCCGAGGCGGCGGTGAACAGGGTGTCGAAGGCGTTGCCGCCGATGATGCCGCCTACCGCTAGGGTCAGGGCGCCGCGCCGCACCGCCGCCACCGAGGTGACCAGCTCCGGCAGCGAGGTGGCGGTGGCGGTGAGCAGCAGGCCCACCGTGGTCTGCTGCAGGCCGGTGTGCCGGGCGACGCCGCTGGCGGCGGCTTCCAGCACGAAGCCGGACAGGCCGAGCAGGGCGGCCAGGCCCACGAACACCAGCAGCAGCCGGGTCAGCGACAGGCGCAGATTGTCCTCCTCGGGGACGTCCTCGCGGGTCTCCCGGGTGCGGGCCGGCCGCCACATGGGTTCGTCGCGCACCCGCTGCACCAGATGCAGGCCGTACATATAGATCGCCAGTAGCGCCGGCGTGGCCGGGTGGATGCCGAACACCGTCACCGCCGGCGAGAAGGCGCCCACCAGAATGATCGCCATCAGCGTGATCAGCAGGGCGCCCTGCATCAGGTTGGCGGCGGAGGCGGCGGCGTGTTCCAGGTTGGCGCGCCGGTAGGCGATGTCCGCCACGGCCAGAAACGCGGTCTGCACCGCGATGCCGCCCAGGGCGTTGCTCAGGGCCAGATCGGCATGGCCTTTCCAGGCGGCGGTCACCGACAGCACGCTACCGGACAGCGAAGTGGTGGCGCCTAATAACACCGCGCCGGCCAGCGCTTCGCCGGCACGGGTGCGGTCCGCCAGCTCGTCCACCACGGCGGTGATCCTGACGCCGGCGGTGGCGATCACCGCCACGCAGGCGGCGAACGCCAGCAGGCTCAGGGGCAGGGATGCTTGCAGGGTGTCGATGGCGGGCTCCCGGTCGGCTCAATGAGCGCCAAGGATACCCAGCGTGCCCGGCCGGTGCGAACCGGTTACAGATTACGTACAGATGTGCACTAAATATTTTGGCACCATGCTTTGTTTTTTAATTGTACCATCGTGCCAGAAATAAGGCGAAGCCATGACTCTATCCTTTTTCCGCCTGGGCCTGCTGGCCCTGTTCAGTGCCCTGATGATGCTCTCCGGCTGCAATTCCTCCGGCAGCGACGACGGCGATACTATCGCCGAGCAGCCCCGCGATCCGGCCCCCGAGCCGGAACCGGAGCCGGAGCCGGAGCCGGAGCCGGACCCCGGCCCGGAGGCCCGCGACACGGTGCTGACCCCGGCCGCCGAGCTGGTGCCGGTGATTCTGGTGGACCGGCTCGCCAACCAGAGCGGCCAGCTCGACGCCGATATCCGCGAGCGCCTGTTCAAAACCGAGCCGGTGGATGAGCTGGCCGTGCACCGGGTGCAGATGTATTGCCTGTCGCGGCTGTACCAGACCGAGCTGGCGATCAATGACGCCTTGCTGGGCTGGCGCAACGCCTACCCGGCCGGCACCGATCCGGTCACCTGGCTGGAGCGGGCCGCCGAGGAAGAGCTGGTCACGCTGCTGGCGGATTACGGCGAGCACCTTTACGCCGCCGCCGTGCGGCCGCTGGACCCCAACGCGGATTCTGAATGCGCGCCGTTCGCCGCCGACGACACCCTGCCCAAACCGGAAACCGACGACCCCGCGCTCAACGCGCTGCTCGCCGCCATGAACGAGGTGCAACGCGGGGCGCGCGACTACCGCCTGGCGGTGGAGCGCTTCCAGGCCAGCAACCTGAGCGCCTCGTTCGCCGACCTGCGCGCGCCCCTGGCGGTGATGGCCGACGGCATCCAGACCCTGCGCGGCATCGCCCGCGACCAGGGCCTGCAGCGCATGAAGGCGGCGCTCACCAACCTGTCCGGGCGCGCCGACGGCACCGGCGGTTCCGGCTCCATTCCCCGCCTGGACGCCTGGCTGGTGAACCTGGGCGCGCTGGACACCACCGGCATGGACGACCGGGTCGCCGGCGACGTCACGCAGCTGTTCGACGACCTGCTCAACAAGACCGGCTTCCTCAACTGGCTGGACAATCACCGCGACGACATCAAGGACGACGACGCCCGCGCGCTGGTGTTCGAACAGATCGAAGCGGTCCGCCTGCAACTGCAGCGGATGCGCGTGGATCCGTCCCGCCAACCGGCCTCGATTCTGCAGGACGAGACCGACGGACGGGTTACAAAAATGGCCATAAGCAACGCCATGCAGCGTCTGGAACAGGAAAGTGAAACGCTCTACGCTGCCATGCTTGATTTGGCCGGCGCACTGGCCGGGCTGCTCGCCGTGCTGGTTCTGGCGGCCGGTTTGCTGCGCCATCGGCTTCACCATCAACGGGGATAAGAGGGAAAAGATGGTATCCGTGATCAATAAGGGCCGCGCCGCCGCCGCGCTGGCCGCCGCCGTCGCCTGCGCACCGGCGCTGGCCGAGGAACGCACCGACCCGCAGGGCTGGAACGCGTCCGCCATGGGCGTCTATGTGATCGAGGATTCGGACCGCTTTGACGTCGATTACGGCGCCGGCATCCGCTTCGGCCTGGGCCGTCAGATCAGCGAAAAGTGGGATCTGGAGTGGAACGGTTTCGGTAACTCCCTGCAGCGCAACCGGGGTTCCGGGCAGCACTGGCAGTACGGCGTGGGCGCCGACGCGCTGCGCTATATGTACCGGGAAGGGCCGTCGCCCTATCTGCTGGTGGGCGGCGGCGGTGTCTACACCGATTCCACCGCCGGCACCGACACCAACGGCTACCTGAACGCCGGCGCCGGTCTGCACTTCCGCGAGATCTGGGGTTCCATGGGCCTGCGCGCGGAGCTGCGTTACGTGATGGATTTCTCCGACGACGGCAGCCACAACGAGCCGTTCGGTGACGTGCGCGCCCTGGTGGGCCTGACCTTCCCGCTGTTCGGCGGCGGTGACTACGGCACTACCCGGGTCATCGAACGCGAGCGCGTGGTGATCAAGCCGGTGCCGATGGGGCCGCCGGAAGTGCTGCACGGGGTGAACTTCGAGTTCGATTCCGCGCGCCTCACGCCCAACGCCAAGACCGTGCTGCGCGGCGTGGCGGAACGCCTGTTGGCGCACTCCGACACCGAGGTGGAGATCGCCGGGCACACCGACTCGAAAGGGTCCGACGAGTACAACCAGGCCCTGTCCGAGCGGCGCGCCGAATCGGTGCGCGACTTCCTGATCGATCTGGGCGTTGATCCGGGCCGCCTGCAGGCCCGCGGTTACGGCGACACCCGTCCGGTGGACAGCAACGCCACCGACGAGGGCCGCGAGCGTAACCGCCGCATCGAAATGCGGCGCATCAACTAACGGACGCTAAAGCGAGTCGAGAAAGGCGCCCAGGTGCTGGTTCACCGCCTCGGGCGCTTCCATCTGGATCCAGTGGCCGAGATCGTCGAGCAGCACCACCTCGCGCAGATCGTCCATCATCGTTGGCATGCGCTCCAGCGCCTTGCCGGCGAACTGGATCACCGGATCTTCCTTACCGGCGATGAACAGCGCCGGCGGATGGATGCGTTCGCGTCCGTCCTCTTTCTGCTGCCGCCAGGACGCGTCCATGGCCCGGTACCAGTTGATCGGTCCGGTCAGGCCGCTGTGCTGGAAGCGTTCCACGTACACGTCCAGGTCCGATTCCCGCATCCAGTCCGGCTGGCCGCCGGTGGGCGGCTGCAGAATGTCGAGCAGGCCGGTGACCGGTTTTTCGGCGCGGAATTTTTCCTGCATGCCGGGGCCGGACAGGGCGTGGTACATGCGGCGTAGAAAGTCGCGCACGTCCGCTTCCAGTTCCTGCTCCGGCACCTCCGGCTGCTGGAAATACAGCTGATAGAAGAAACGCTCGCCGAAGGCGGCGCGCATCTGCTCGGTGGGTGCCTTGGGGCCCAGGCCCGGGTAGGGCACCGACAGGCCGGCCACCGCGCGCACCCGGCCCGGCTCGCTGCGCGCCACCTGCCAGGCCAGGGCGCAGCCCCAGTCGTGGCCGATCACCACGGCGCGCTCGGCGCCAAACGCATCGAGAATACCCATCACGTCCGCCACCAGCTTGTCCTGCCGGTAGGCGTCCACCGCCTTGGGCGCGTCGCTGAAGCCGTAGCCGCGCAGATCCGGCGCCAGCACATGGAAGCCCTTGGCGGCCAGAAACGGCATCTGATAGCGCCAGGAATAGCCGCACTCCGGGAAGCCGTGCAGCAGGATCACCGCCGGGTCGGCCGGGTCACCGGCGCTGCGCACATGGAAATTAAGGCCGTTGGCCGGCACTTTCTGTTCTCGAATCTCGGTCATTGGGCGTTCCCCAGGTAGTCCATGTAGTCCTCGCGCAGGTGGCGCTTGGACACCTTGCCGGTGGCGGTGTGCGGCAGCTCGTCCACGTAGATCACGTCGTCGGGCAGCTGCCATTTGGCGATGCTGCCGGCCATGTGGTCGAGCAGCGCCTGCTTGTCCCGCGCCGCGTCGGCGTGGGGCACCACGATCAGCAGCGGCCGCTCGTCCCATTTCGGGTGCGGCACGCCGATCACCGCGCATTCCTGCACGTCCGGGTGGGCGGCGGCCAGGTTTTCCAGATCAATGGAGCTGATCCACTCGCCGCCGGATTTGATCAGGTCCTTGGCCCGGTCGACGATGTAGAGCACCCCGTCCGGGGTCAGTTTGGCCATATCGCCGGTGGCGAACCAGCCGTCCTTGTCGAACGCCTTGGCGCTCGCCTCGTCGTTATTGAAGTAGGCGCGGATCACCGTGGGGCCCTTGACCAGCAGCTCGCCCACCGCCTCGCCGTCCTGGGGCACTTCGTTGCCGTCCTCGTCCACCAGCTTCATGCGCACGCCGAACAGCTGCCGGCCCTGGGTGGTTTTCAGTTCGATGCGCTCTTCCAGGGGCAGCTCCGCCTGGCCTTCGGTCAGGTTGCTCATGGTGCCGGTGGGGTTCATTTCGGTCATCCCCCAGCCCTGCATCACGTCCACTTGATAGTCCTGCTCGAACGCCCGCACCATGCTGCGCGGCGCCGCCGAACCGCCGATCGACACGCGCTTGAGCGCGCCCGGCTTGCGCCCGTGGCGCTTCATTTCCGCGAGCAGGCCCAGCCACACCGTGGGCACGCCCCAGGCGGAGTCCACGCTTTCCTCGTCCATCAACCGGAACAGGCTGTCGCCGCCCAGTGCCGGGCCCGGCATGATCAGCGACGCCCCGGCCAGCGGAGCCATATAGGGCAGCCCCCAGGCGTTGACGTGGAACATCGGCACCACCGGCAGCACCCGGTCGCCCACTGGGAAGGAGCCGCTGGCGCACACCATGGTGAACATCGCCTGCAGCAGGCAGGAGCGGTGGGAATAGAGCGCGCCCTTGGGGGCGCCGGTGGTGCCGGAGGTGTAGCACAGTGCGCAGGCGGTGTTTTCGTCCAGTTCCGGCCAGTCGTAGTGGTCCGGCTGGCCGTCCAGCAGGTCCTCGTAGCAGAGCAGGTCCTGGCCGTCGGGCATGTGGGCGCGGTCGGTCATCGCCACATAGCGGGTGTGTTCCGGGAACTGGTCCCGCAGGCCGGACACCAGCGGCGCGAAGGTGGTGTCGAAGAACAGCAGGCTGTCGTCCGCGTGGTTGACGATATAGGCCATCTGGTCCGCCGGCAGGCGCGGGTTGATGGTATGGCAGACCGCGCCGATACCGGCGATGGCGTAATACAGCTCCAGGTGGCGGTAGCCGTTCCAGGCCAGGGTGGCGACCCGGTCGCCGGGTTTCACGCCCAGCGCCACCAGGCCGTGGGCCAGCCGTGCCACCCGCTCCAGGGTCCGTGCGTAGCTCTGGCGGTGCAGGCCGCCCTCGACCGTGACCGATACGATTTCCGCCTTGCGGTGAATGCGGGCGCCGTAATCCAGCACGTCGATCAACGACAGCGGCGCCTCCATCATCAGCCCTTTCAGCATCTAAAAATCTCCCGAGCGCGATAGTTATTTTGAACGCTTGTTTTGAAATAAGGCCGTGCAATTCATACCGGGCGGGACCAGGGTGGTCAAGGCGACGTTAACGGCGCGCCGGTGGCGGTGTTACTTGAGGTAACAGTAACACCGGAAAAGCGACGATTATTTTCGGGAAAAGGGAAACAAAAGGCGTGAATTAATAGAGCACCCGGGCCGTCCGACGGAGCCGCTGACCACGCGGCGGCACAAACTGTGTGAAATTGTTTCGTCGCTTTGGACGTTAATCACCGTGTACGGGGCGTATTCGGCCATCACCGCGCTTTTTTTTGCGGCCGTGGAGCGGCGGCACGGCGCCGGGGGATTGTCCGCCGGTTTTATTCCGTTCATGCTCAAAGCACTGAATTCAGTGGCTTTCAGCCGCACATAGGATAGCTTTGTTGACCTATCTAAACGCGGCGGAAGACCGGAAAAAGTTAAATGAGCAGGCTGGACAGAAATATTTTTGTGCGCACATACTACCAAGTATGTAGTTCACCAGAAGAGCGCTGATGGGACCGAAAAACGGCGCCGGGAACATGCATAAAAAAGCACAGTAAACAAAAAAGATTGTTGCGTACCGGACAATGTTGCCGGGTACGACAGCGAGATGCCGAGCAGTCGGCAGAAAAACAACAACCGTGGAGAGCGTCATGTTGAAACCCATTTTCACCTTTCTCGCCGCCTCGCTGCTGCTGGTAGGTACCGCCAGCGCCGAGACAGTGAAACTCGCCCTGATCGATCCCCTTACCGGGCCCATGGCCGCCGCCGGCCAGCCCGCGTTCGAACACCTCAAGTACGAAGCCAAGCGCATCAACGCCAATGGCGGCCTGAACGGCCAGGACCTGGAAATCGTCGGCCTGGACAACAAAGTGAACCCGCAGGAAAGCCTGGTGCAGCTGCAGAAGGCGATCGATGACGGCGTCCGCTACGTGACCCAGGGCAACGGTTCTTCCGTGGCCTCCGCGTTGATCTCCGCCATTGAGAAGCACAACCAGCGCAACCCCGGCGAAGAAGTGCTGTATCTGAACTACGCCGCCGTGGACCCCGCGTTCACCAACGAGCGTTGTTCCTACTGGCACTTCCGCTTTGACGCCAACGCCGACATGAAGATGAACGCGCTGACCGACTACATCGCCGATAACAAAGACATCAAGAAGGTGTACCTGATCAACCAGGACTACAGCTTCGGCCAGGCGGTGTCCAAAGCGGCCCGGGAAATGCTGAAAGAGAAGCGTCCGGACATCGAGATCGTGGGTAACGATTTCCACCCGCTGGCGAAAGTGAAGGACTTCACCCCGTACGTGTCCAAGATCCAGTCCTCCGGCGCCGACGCGGTGATCACCGGTAACTGGGGTCAGGACATCACCCTGCTGGTGAAAGCGGCCGCCGAGTTCGGTCTGGAAGCCCCGTTCTTCACCTACTACGGCGCCAGCTCCGGCGTGGTCACCCAGCTGGGCGACAAGGGCGTGGACCGCATCTACCAGATCAACGAGTACTACGGCGAGTTCGAGGATCCGGAAATGGCCAAGCGTCAGACCGAGCTCTACGAACAGACCGAGTGGGATTTCTACTACCTGCGTCTGAGCACCATGCTCGACATGCTCAAGAAGTCCGCCGACCAGGCCAAGAGCACCGATCCGGTTGATGTCGCCAAAGCGATGGAAGGCATGAAGCTCGAAACCACCACCGGTGAAGTGGTCATGCGTGCCGAGGATCACCAGATCCAGCTGCCGATGTTCATCTCCGTGATGAAGGACGACATGGAGTACGGCGCGGAAGGCACCGACTACAACTTCAAGAAGGTGGCTCGCATCGATCGGGAAGCCGTGAGCTTGCCCACCACCTGCCGGATGCGTCGCCCCAAATAAACGGCGCCATCCTGTAACTCCAGTGACTAAGTAGTAGGAACAGCGGCGCGAGCCGCTGTTCCGGGAGCCTCGTCATGCTCGAAATTGTTATTTTTTCGACGCTGAACGGTATTTTATACGGCCTTTTGCTGTTCATGCTGTCCAGTGGTCTTACCCTCATCTTCTCGATGATGGGTGTGTTGAACTTTGCCCATGCCAGCTTCTACATGCTGGGTGCCTATTTCGCTTACACCATGGGCATGGAGATCGGCTTCTGGCCGGCTCTGCTGCTCGCCCCGATTCTGGTCGGCGGCCTCGGCGCCATGGTGGAAAAATTCGGCCTGCGCCGTGTCCACGAAAACGGCCACGTGGCCGAACTGCTGTTCACCTTCGGCCTGGCCTATGTGATTGACGAACTGGTGCAGTTGATCTGGGGTACCGTGGCGGTCTCCTACCGCGAGCCCGACTACATGCGCGAGCCGCTGTTCACCCTGTTCGGCACCGACTATTCGATTTTCCGCGGCGTGGTGATTCTGATCGCCGTGTTCATGTTTATCGCCCTCTGGTTCCTGCTCAAGAAAACCCGTGTCGGCATGATGATCCGCGCCGCGCTGACCCACGGCAACATGGTCGGCCACCTGGGCCATAACGTGCCGCGTCTGTTCATGGGCGTGTTCGGTTTCGGTTGTGCGCTGGCCGGCCTCGCCGGTGTGATCGGCGGCCCGCTGCTGGCCACCGAGCCGGGCATGGCGGTGACGCTGGGCCCGATCGTGTTCGTGGTGGTGGTGGTCGGCGGCATGGGGTCGCTGATCGGCGCTTTCTACGCCTCCCTGTTGATCGGCCTGATCCAGACGTTCTTCGTCGCCATCGACGCCTCCATCGCCGACATTCTTAACGCTTTCGGCATGAACGTGGATCCCTACGGTGAGGTGACCGGGATCACCCTGGCCAGCCTGGCGCCGATGACGCCGTTTATTCTGCTGGTGCTGATCCTGATATTCCGCCCCCGTGGCCTGATGGGAGAGCTTGAGCCATGAACGACATTACCGCAGTCGCACCGCGGCAGAATCGTTTCTCCTGGCGCGCTCTATCGCCCTGGTTGATCAGCGCGGCCGTGCTCCTGATTCTGCCCTTCGTTCTCGATAGCGGCACCGCCTTCACGCTGATGAACGTGATCGCCGTGAACATCGTGTTCGCCCTGTCCTACAACATGCTGCTCGGCCAGGGGGGCATGCTGTCCTTCGGCCACGCGGTGTTCTTCGGCCTCGGCAGTTACGCGGCCATGCACGCCATGAACGCCATCGACGAGGCGTCCTACGCCGGCGAAGGCTTCTGGGCGCACATCCCGGTGGTCAGCATGCCGCTGGTGGGCATGATCGCCGGCGGCCTGGTGGCGCTGGTCATCGGTTGGCCGTTCTGCCGCCGCGCCGGCACCGCCTTCGCCATGATCACCCTGGGTCTGGGCGAAATGGTGGCCGCCGCCGGCCAGATGTTCCCGTCCGTGTTCGGCGGTGAAGCCGGCATCTACGGCAACCGCATGGTCGGCCCGCAGTGGTTCGGTCTCGAGCTGGCCCAGGCCACCGACGTGTACTGGTTCATGGCGTTCTGGACCTTCCTGGCGGTGTTCGCCATGTGGGCCTTCACCCGTACGCCGCTGGGCCGTATGTCCAACGCCGTGCGTGATAACCCGGACCGTCTGCAGTTCATTGGCTACCCGCCGCGCAACATCCGTTTCATGATCTTTATCGCCTCCGGTTCCTTCGGCGGTCTCGCCGGCGGCATGGCGGCGGTCAACTACGAGATCATCACCCCGGAAGCGCTTGGTCTGATTCCGTCCGGCCTGGCACTGCTGATGGCCGCCGTGGGCGGGCTGGGCGTGTTCTACGGCCCGATCGTCGGCGCCATCGTGGTTTCGCTGATGAACTCCATGCTCAGCGATTACACCGAAGCCTCGATCCTCTACGTGGGTCTGGTGTTCCTGGCGATCGTGATGTTCGCCCCGCGCGGTCTTGGCGGCGGCATCGAGCAGGTCCGCGTGGCCGCCCGCGAAGGCACTCTGGGCAAACGTCTGCCCGGCTGGCTGACCGGCGCGGTGGCGGTGGTGCTGATCAGCCTGGGTCTGGTTCTGCTGATCGAGCTGCTGTTCCAGTGGCGCCACGGCGACGACGAGTTCGCCCAGTTTTTCGGCCTCAACTTCGTTGCCGAATCCGTGATGAGCTGGGTCTGGGCACTGATTATGTTCGCTGCCGGTGTGGCGGTAATGCGGGTGACTAAAAAGTTTCGGGAGGACAACGCATGAGCGCCTTGTCTATTAAAAACCTGACCAAGAACTTCGGCCTCGCCGAGGTGATCTGCGGGGTCGACCTGGAAGTGGAAAAAGGCGAGATACACGCCGTGATCGGCCCCAACGGGGCCGGCAAATCCACCTTCTTCAATCTGCTCTCCGGCGCCTTCGCCCCCACTGGCGGCGAGATCCGGCTGAACGGCGAGCGCATTGACGGCCTCACGCCGGAGAAGATTCAGCAGCGCGGCCTGTCCCGGTCTTTCCAGGTCAGCAACGTGTTCGTCAATCTCTCCGTGTTCGAGAACCTGCGCTGCGCCTGCTTCAAGACCGCCGGTTCCGGCTATGTGTTCTGGCGTCCGGCCAGCAAGATCAAGGCCGCCAACGAGCGCGCCGAGGAAGTGTTGGAGATGATCGGCCTGCAGGCGCTGCGTGATGTGCCGGCCGGGGCCTTGCCCTACGCCAGCCAGCGCGCGCTGGAGATCGGCATGACCATCGCCTGCGGCGCCGAGGTGGTGATTCTCGACGAACCCACCGCCGGCATGAGCAACACCGAAACCGCCCAGGCGATCAGCCTGATCCGTCAGGTGGCCCAGGGCCGCACCCTGATGATCGTCGAGCACGACATGGGCGTGGTGTTCGAACTGGCCGACCGCATTTCGGTGCTGGTGTACGGCAAGATCGTCGCCACCGGTACACCGGAAGAAATCCGCAATGACCTGCGCGTCAAAGAGGCGTATCTGGGCGAGGAGGCCGCATGATGCTCGAAGTCCGGGATCTGAACGCGTATTACGGCAAAAGCCACATCCTTCACGGCGTTAATTTCACGCTCGAGGAAGGCGAGGTGGTATCGCTGTTGGGACGCAACGGGGTAGGGCGCTCCACCACCGTGAAATCGATCATGGGGGAAGTGCCGCCGCACGGTTCCATCCGCTTCCGCGGCAATGAAATCGCCGGTCTGCCCAACCATAAAATCTCCCGTCTGGGCCTGGGCTACGTGCCCGAGAACCGGGATATCTTCCCGACCCTGACGGTGCGCCAGAACTTGGAGCTGGGGGTCAAGAACCCGCGCAAGCCGGGCAAATGGCGCGCCGAGCAGATGCTCGAGATGTTCCCCAACCTGGCGCAGCGCGCCGACGCCCCGGCGGGCGTGCTGTCCGGCGGTGAAAAGCAGATGCTCACCATCAGCCGCACCCTGATGGGGGATCCGGAGCTGATCATGATCGACGAGCCCACCGAAGGTCTGGCGCCGTTGATCGTCAAGCAGATCGGTGACCTGATCTCCGAGATCGCCAAAGCCGGTGTGTCCATTCTGCTGGTGGAGCAGAAGCTCTCCATCGCCATGGATATTTCCCACCGCGTGCTGGTCATGGGCCACGGTCAGATCGTGTTTGAAGGCACGCCGCAGGAACTGCGCGCCGACGAAGCGATTCGCCGCGAGTGGCTGGAAGTCTGATTCGATTTTGTTTGTGTTCCATCGTCAATGGGCTGGCCCGCTTCGGCGGGCTTTTTTTTGCACATTCAACGGTGTTGAAAATAATAAAATTACGACCTTAGTACTATTATTAATAAATGCCGCGGCGCCTATATTTATAGAGGTTACAAATGTCGACTGGACAGTCGAAACATCGTCCGCTCATACTGAAAATTCCTAAAAATCAAAAGTGAAGACAGCGTAATGGTTCTTCACGTCCGAGCACCACTCAGCCGCCGACACTGGCCCGACAGTTAACGCGGCAATAATGACAACGAACAGCCGGTAATACCGGTGACAGAACAACAACGAGGAGAGCTTTCATGTTGAAACCCCTGCTTTCGATGGTCGCCGCGACCGTCCTGCTGGTGGGCACCGCCAGCGCGGATACCGTTCGCATCGCGCTGATCGACCCGCTCACCGGTCCGATGGCCGCCGCCGGGCAATCCGCGCTCGATCATCTCAAATTCCATGCCGAGAAAATCAACGAGAACGGCGGCATCAACGGCGACAAACTGGAAATCGTCGGCCTCGACAACAAGGTCAATCCGCAAGAGAGCCTGGTGCAGCTGCAGAAGGCGATCGACGACGGCATCCGCTACGTGACCCAGGGCATGGGCTCTTCCGTGGGTTCCGCGCTGCTCGCCGCGGTCAACAAGCACAACCAGCGCAACCCCGGTGACGAGGTGCTCTACCTGAACATGGCGGCGGTGGACCCGGCCTTCACCAACGAGCGCTGTTCGTTCTGGCACTTCCGCTTCGACGCCCACGTGGACATGAAGATGAACGCCATGACCAGCTGGATCGAAGGCCGTGACGACATCAAGAAAGTCTACCTGATCAATCAGGACTACAGCTTCGGCCGCGCGGTCGCGGAAGCCGCCACCAAGATGCTCAAGGAAAAACGTCCGGACATTGAGATCGTCGGCCAGGATTTCCATCCGCTCGCCAAGGTGAAGGACTTCACCCCCTACGTGTCCAAGATTCAGTCGTCCGAAGCGGACGCCGTGATCACCGGTAACTGGGGCCAGGACATCACTCTGCTGGTGAAAGCGGCCGCCGATTACGGCCTGGATATGCCGTTCCTGACCTACTACGGCGCCATGGCCGGCGTGGTCACCCAGGTCGGCGAAGCTGGCGTGGACCGTATCTACCAGGTCAACGAGTACTACGGTGATTTCGACAAGCCGGAAATGGCCGAGCAGCAGGTCGCCATGTACGAAGACACCGGCTGGGACTACTACTGGCTGCGTCTGACCACCATGCTCGACATGATCGACGCCGCCGCCGAGAAAGCGGACAGCACCGATCCGGTGAAAGTCGCCTTCGCGATGGAAGACCTGAGCATCGAGACCACCACCGGTGAAGTAGTGATGCGCAAGTCCGACCACCAGATGCAGCTGCCGCTGTTCATCTCCGTGCTCAAGGACGATATGGAATACGGCGCCGAAGGCACCGATTTCAACTTCCACAAGATCGCGGAAATCAGCCGCGACGAAGTGAGCCTGCCCACCACCTGCAAGATGCGCCGTCCGAAGCAGGGCTGATCGCCGGCTCGCACAATAAGGCGCATAAAAAAAAGCCCGGCTCGAAGCCGGGCTTTTTTATGCGTGCTGCCTGGTGGCGGTTCAGAATACTTCGAACAGCCCGGCGGCACCGATGCCACCGCCCACGCACATGGTCACCACCACGTACTTGACGCCGCGGCGCTTGCCTTCGATCAGCGCGTGACCGGTCATGCGCGCACCGGACATGCCGTACGGGTGGCCGATGGAGATAGCGCCGCCGTTGACGTTGTACTTGTCCGGGTCGATGCCCAGCTTGTCACGGCTGTACAGGCACTGGCTGGCGAATGCTTCGTTCAGTTCCCACAGGCCGATGTCGTCGATGGTCAGACCGAAACGCTTGAGCAGCTTCGGCACCGCGAACACCGGGCCGATGCCCATTTCGTCCGGGTCACAGCCGGCCACGGCCATGCCGCGGTAGGCGCCCAGGGGCTGCAGGCCGAGACGCTCGGCTTCCTTGGCTTCCATCAGCACGCAGGCGCTGGCGCCGTCGGACAGCTGGGAGGCGTTACCGGCGGTGATGAACTTGCCTTCCTGAATGTTGAGGCCGTCCTTGAACACCGGCTTCAGGCTCTGCAGGCCTTCCAGGGTGGTCTCGGGGCGGTTGCCCTCGTCCTTGGCCAGGGTCACTTCCTTGTCGGAAATTTCCTTGGTCTCTTTGTTCATCACCTTCATGTTGGTGGTCAGGGGCACGATCTCGTCGTCGAACTTGCCTTCCTGCTGGGCCTTGGCGGTGCGCATCTGCGACTGGAACGCGTACTCGTCCTGGGCATCGCGGGACACGTTGTAGCGGTCGGCGACCACTTCAGCGGTTTCCAGCATGCTCATGTAGATGTCCGGACGGTGTTCCTTGAGCCACGGATCACGGGCGCGGAAGGTGTTCATCTTGTCGTTCTGCACCAGGGAGATGGACTCCAGGCCGCCGGCGACGGCCACGTCCATATTGTCGACCACGATTTCCTTGGCGGCGGTGGCGATGGCCATCAGGCCGGACGCGCACTGACGGTCAATGGTCATGCCGGCCACGGAGGTGGGCAGGCCACCGCGCAGGGCGGCCTGACGGGCCACGTTGCCGCTGGTGGAGCCCTGCTGCAGGGCGGCGCCCATGATCACGTCCTGGATGCTCTCCGGATCGATCTTGGCGCGCTCCACGGCGTGTTTGATCACGTGACCGCCCAGCGCCTGGGCCTGGGTGTCGTTGAACGCGCCCCGGTAGGCCTTGCCGATGGGGGTACGGGCGGTGGAAACGATGACTGCTTCTCTCATGATGAACCTCTTTAAGTAAGTTTGATGCCTTTGGCCTGCGCGGCCTTGGTCAGAATCTTGGTGACGTGCTCGCCGCCGTTGCTCATCTCACGGGCGTTGCCCATGTCGCCCAGTTGCTCGAACTGAGCGGCGATGGCGTCCGGCGTGCGCTCTTCCTCGTTGAGGTAAATGCCGTCACTTTCCATCAGCCGCACCATGGCGTAGCAGCCGGCGCCGGCCAGCACGATACGCTGGTTGGGGGCCTGGTCGCTGGCCAGGAACAACACCGCGGGGGTGATCGCTTCCGGCTCCAGCAGGGCCAGCACTTCCTTGGGCATCAGGTCTTCGGTCATACGCGTGGCCGCGGTGGGCGCCACACAGTTTACCTTGATGTCGTACTTCTCGCCTTCCAGGCAGAGGGTATTCATCAGGCCGGCCACGCCCATTTTGGCGGCGCCGTAGTTGGCCTGGCCGAAGTTGCCGTACAGGCCGGAAGTGGAGGTGGTCATGATCACGCGGCCGTACTTCTGCTCGCGCATCACCGGCCACACTGCCCGGGTGCAGATCGCGGAGCCGGTCAGGTGCACCGCCACCACTTTGTCCCAGTCCGACATTTCCATCTTGGCGAAGCTCTTGTCGCGCAGGATGCCGGCGTTGTTCACCAGGATGTCGATGCGGCCCCACTGGTCCAGGGTCTGCTGGACCATGGCGCCGACCTGTTCCTCGCTGGACACGTCGGCGCCGTTGGCGATCGCTTCACCGCCGGCGGCCTTGATCTCCTCGACCACTTTCTCCGCCGCTTCGCTGGAACCGCCGGTGCCGTCGCGGGCGCCGCCGAAATCATTGACCACCACCTTGGCGCCCAATTTCGCCAGCGACAGCGCGTGGGACTTACCCAGGCCGTTGGCGGCGCCGGTGACGATCGCCACCCGGCCCTCGAAATTAATACTCATGCTTTTCTCCTTCGGGGAGCTTCGAGCTCGGTTTATCCCAGAACAATCAGGCTCAGCCATTCACAGGCGATGGCCGGCTTGTCGACGCCGTCGATTTCCACCGAAATGGCATAACGGATCAGCAACTGATTGTCGCCGCGCGGCTCCACGCCGGCCAGTTTGAAGTGGCCGCGCACCTGGGAGCCGGAGCGCACCGGGTTCAGGAAGCGCACCTTGTCGAAGCCGTAGTTGATGCCCATCACCGTGCCCTGCACGCCGGGGACCACGTCCATGGCCATGGCGGAGAGCAGCGACAGGCTCAGGAAACCGTGGGCGATGGTGCCGCCGAACGGGGTTTCCTTGGCGGCCCGCTCCGGATCGATGTGAATCCATTGCGGGTCCTCGGTGAGGTCGGCGAACTGATCGATGCGTTCCTGGGTCACCGGGAACCAGCGGGACGTGCCCAGATCCTGGTCCACCTTGGCTTTCAGTTCGTCCACGCTGAGCTTGTTATTGGACATTATAAAATCTCCCTCTCAGTAATCGCGCAGAGCAGCGAAACGGTCCGCGCAGTAGTTGGCGTCGCCCAGCGTTTCACCGCCGGCGCGGGCGCGCTTGAGGAAAAAGCCGATGTCGAATTCATCGGTCATGCCGATGCCGCCGTGCATCTGCACCGCTTCCTGGCCGGCCAGCAGCGCCACCCGGGCGGCCTTGGCCTTGGCGGCCAGCACCTGAACCTCGGCGTCGTCGGCGTTGCGGTCGCAGGCGTCCAGCGCCTGCATCGCCAGGGCGTCGCTCATGGACACTTCGCCCATCAGCAGCGCGGCGCGGTGCTGCAGCGCCTGGAAGGTGCCGATCAGGCGGCCGAACTGCTTGCGCTCCTTGAGGTACTGCAGGGTGCGCTCGAACGCTTCCCGGGCCAGGCCGGACAGTTCCGCGGCCAGCACCGCGCGGCCGGCGCGCAGCGCGGCGGCGAGGGCGGCGGCGCCGTCCGCCATCGGTTCGGCGGCGACGTTATCCAGGGTCACCCGGGCGGCGTTGCGGTCGTCGACCATGCGGTTGCGCTCGATGCTCACGCCCTCGGCCTTGGGGTCCACCAGGAACAGCGCGGTGCTCTCGCCCTGGCGGGCCGCCACCAGCAGCAGGTCCGCCACATGGGCGTCCAGCACCAGCAGTTTGCCGCCGCTCAGGGTGACGCCGTCACCGGCCGCCTTGGCTTCGGTCTTGATCGCTTCCGGACGGTGCTTGGCGCCGTCGTCCACCGCCAGGGCGGTGATCACGCTGCCCTCGGCGATCGCCGGCAGCCACTTCTGCTGCTGCTCGGCGCTGCCGCCGGTGGCCAGCGCGGTGGCGCCCAACACCGCGGTGGACAGGAACGGGGTCACCGACAGGTTACGGCCGATCTCACGGGCCACCAGGCCGGCGCCCACCAGGCCGAAGCCGATGCCGCCGTGCTCCTCGGGCACCAGGATGCCGGTCAGGCCGGACTCCACCATGGCGTGCCACAGCGGCTCGTCGTAGCCCTTCTCGTCGTTACGGTCGCGCAGTTCGCGCAGGTGGGATACCGGGCCCTTGTCGGCCATCAGCCGCGCCACGGAATCCTGCAACATCTGTTGTTCGTCGTTAAGTTTCATCAGCGTCGACTCCTTATGCGTCCGGCAGGCCCAGCAGGCGTTTGGAAACAATCCCCAGCATCACCTCGGAGGTGCCGCCTTCGATGGAATTGCCCTTTGAACGGAGCCACTCGCGGGCGTACAGACCGCCCATGGTGCGCTCGCTTTCCCACTCCAGGCCTTCGGCGCCGAGGGCGTCCATCATCACTTCGTAGCGGCGCTTGTTGAGCTCGGTGCCGTAGTACTTAAGCACCGCGGACTGGGCGCCCACGCCCTGGCCGGCTTCCGCTTCTTCGCGGATCTTGCCCACCAGCGCCTGGAACGCCATCTGGTCGATTTCCAGCCGCGCGATATCGGCGCGCAGGGCGCCGTCCGCCAGCTTGCCGTGCTCGGTGCCCACGTGCTCGGCGGCCAGCGGGCCCAGGGCGCGGCCCTTGAGGAAGCCCGGCGGTTCGCCGCCGATGTTGTTGCGCTCGTGGGTGAGCAGGTACTTGGCCACGTCCCAGCCACGGTTCAGTTCACCGACGATCTGGTCCTTGCCGACTTTGACGTCGTCGAAGAAGGTTTCGCAGAACGGCGACTCGCCGGAGATCAGCTCGATCGGGCGGGTGCTGACGCCTTCGCTTTCCATATCGAACAGCGCGAAGGAGATGCCGTTGTGCTTGCTGGCATTGGGGTCGGTGCGCACCAGACAGAAAATCCAGTCCGCTTTGTCCGCGTAGGAGGTCCAGATTTTCTGGCCGTTAACCAGGAAATGGTCGCCCTTGTCCTCGGCGCGGGTCTGCAGGCTGGCCAGGTCGGAGCCAGCGTTGGGCTCGGAGTAACCCTGGCACCAGCGGATCTCGCCCCGGCAGATCGGCGGCAGGTGCTGGCGCTTGAGTTCCTCGCTGCCGAATTTCAGCAGCGCCGGGCCCAGCATCCAGAAACCGAAGTTGCTCACCGGCGTGCGCGCGTCGATGCGCTTCATTTCTTCGGCCAGCACTTCCGCCTCTTCCGGGCTCAGGCCGCCGCCGCCGTATTCCTTGGGCCACTGCGGCGCGGTCCAGCCCTTGTCGGCCATGCGCTCCATCCACACTTTCTGCGCTTCCGACTGGAACTGCCATTTACGGCCGCCCCAGCAGTGGTCCGCCTGGCTCTTCAGGGGCTGGCGCATTTCCTCGGGGCAGTTCGCCTCCAGCCAGGCCCGGGTTTCCGCGCGGAACTGTTCGAGATCCGACATCGCTCTCCTCCTCGAGCGCCTCCCTCGGCGGCCGACCGCCGGGGGCGGCGGGGCGCTTGGGAAGCTGTTATGAAATTGCTTTTCATTTATTTGAGTGTGACCGAAGTATGTTGGCCCGGCTGCGGGGCGTCCAGGGTCAAAAACGGCATGGTTAGCGGCAGTTGTGTCATCAGTGACCAGCGCGGCGGTGAAAAGGGTCAATGGTCCACTGTGAAATAAGTGGCACTATTGTGCTTTCGGGAAAATTCGTCAGGATGATTTCATGTCTGTTTCCGCGGCACCGACCATGGCCCCCCTTTCCGCCGACCTGGAGCACAGCCCCAGGGACACCATCCTGGATGCCTCGGCGCGCTGCTTTATGGAGCACGGCTTCAAGGCCACCAGCATCGACGACATCGCCCGCCGGCTGGGTGCCACCAAGGGCATGGTCTATCACTACTTCGATTCCAAATCGGACCTGTTCTTCGAGATCCACCAGCGCGCCATGGACGCCCTGGTGCAGGCGGTGGACCCGGAAGTGCGGCGCCGCGCGCCGGCCCTGGAACGGCTGCACGGCATGGCCCGCCGTCACGTGGAAACCCTGATCGAGACCCAGCACTACCAGCGCGCCGTGGTGGAGGGCGTGCAGATGCACCTGCGGGTGAGCACCACCGAAGCCCAGCGCCAGCGGCTGATGCAGCTGCAGGACCGGCGCCGCCGCTATGAGCAGGTGTTTTTGAAGGTGCTCAACCAGGGCATCGACGAGGGCGATCTCGACGCCACCGAACCGCGCATCGCCATCAAGCCGGTGCTCGGCGCGCTCAACTCGGTGATCAACTGGTACCACCCCCGCTACGACGACGCCCCCGGCAGCCGCGAACGGCTGGTCGACGGCGTCGTCACTGTCGCCCTGCGCGGGCTGGTGGCCTGACCGCCGCTATTTTTTATTGAGGAACTTGTCGAAGATAGCGCGGGTTTCGTCGCTGAACATGCGCTCGGCGAACAGCACCGATTCCTTCTTGATCTGCTCGCGAATGGCGTCGGCGCCGTGGCGGGTCAGCTGCTTGGTGTACTGCAGCGCCTGCGGCGGCTTGGCGGCCAGTTTCGCCCCCAGCTCCAGCGCCTTGTCGCGCAGCTCGTCGTCGCCGCACCGGTAGGCCACCAGACCCATGCGTTCCGCCTCGTCGGCGGTCAGGGTGTCGCCGGCGAGCAGCAGGCGGTTGGCGTTCTGGCGCCCCAGCAGGGCCGGCAGAATCAGGCTGGAGCCGGCTTCCGGCACCAGGCCCAGGTTGATGAAGGCGGTATAGAAACGGGCGCTGTCCGCGGCGATCACCAGATCGCAGTGCAGCAGCAGGGTGGTGCCGATGCCGGTGGCGTTGCCGTGCACCGCCGCGATCACCGGCTTGTCCAGCTCGATCAGCCGGTGCACCAGATCCATCGCCGGGCTCTGCTTGCCGTCCTTGCGCGACTCCGGATCCGCGTTCAGGAAGTCGCCGATGTCGTTGCCGGCGGTGAAGGCGCGGCCCTCGGCGTCCAGCAGCAGGGCGGTGAGGTCGTCCCGGTCCCGGTAGTGGTCCACGGCGCGGCTGATATCCCGGTACATCTCGCCGCTCAGGGCGTTGAGCTTGTCGGCCCGGTCCAGGGTCACTTCCAGTAATTTGCCGTGCTCGGTAACGCGGACATAGCCGCTTTGCAGTGCCAGGGCGCTCATGGTCTTCTCCCGTCTCTCGCCAAATAGCCAGTCAAAATATCGGAATTCCATTTCGCAAAGCAAGCGCCACGGCCACCGCTGATCTATGCACCGCATTTATGCGGCAGGATTCAAAATATCAATTTCACTAACTAAGCGGGCTGTTCTAGGCTGTCTTCATTGCAACTCACACAGGCGACACCATGGCCCAGTTCCACCTTATCCGTCACGGCCAGGCGTCCTTCGGCGCCGCCAACTACGACAAGCTCTCCCAGCTGGGACACCAGCAGGCACGCTGGCTTGGCGAGTATTACCGTGCCCGTGGCGAGACCTTCGACGCGCTGGTCACCGGCGACCTGGTGCGCCACGTGGAAACCGGCGAGGGCATCCAGGAAGGGCTCGGCAGCAGTCTGGCCGCCGACCTGCAGCCCGGGCTCAACGAATTCGATTTCCACTCCATTGTCGACGCCTACCTGAGCGCCCACCCCGAGGAAGTGCCGCCGGAGGGCGCCTCCATGGCCGCCTTCTACCGGGTGCTGAAAAAAGCCATGCAGCGCTGGCAGGCCGGCCGTCTGGAGGGCAACCTGCCGGAAAGCTGGCAGGGTTTCTGCGACCGGGTGGCCGGCGCCATGGCGCACATCCAGGAACAGTACGCCGACCGCGACCGGGTGCTGGTGGTCAGCTCCGGCGGCGCCATCGCCATGTGGATGCGGCACATGCTCAACACCGCCGACGACACCGTGGTGGAGCTCAACCTGCAGATTCGCAACACCGGGGTAACCCAGGGTTTCTTCAACAAGAACGTGTATCGCCTTTCCATTTTTAACCAGGTTCCGCATTTGGACCGGGAAGACCGCGGCGACGCCATTACTTATAGCTAGAACGGATCAAAGAGGCCGGGTCATAACGGCCGCCTTATTCAAGAGGAGAGCAACATGGATTTCGAACATTCAGAAAAGACCCAGGACCTGATCAACCAGGTACGCACCTTCATCGATAACGAAGTGGTGCCCGCCGAGCACACCTACCACGAGCAGCTCGAGCAGAACCCCTGGAAGACGCCGCCGATCCTGGACGAGCTCAAAGCCAAGGCGAAAGCCAAGGGCCTGTGGAACCTGTTCCTGCCCAAGGAACACGGCGAGCTGAGCCCGGGCCTGACCAACCTGGAATACGCCTCGCTGGCGGAACAGATGGGCCGCCACCACATCGCCTCCGAGTGCTTCAACTGCTCCGCGCCGGACACCGGCAACATGGAAGTGCTCGCCAAGTACGGCAACGAAGCCCAGAAGAAGCAGTGGCTCGAGCCGCTGATGGAAGGCAAGATCCGCTCCGCGTTCGCGATGACCGAGCCGGAAGTGGCGTCCTCCGACGCCACCAACATCGAAACCTCCATCACCCGTGACGGCGACGATTACGTCATCAACGGCCGCAAGTTCTACATCAGCGGCGCGATGCGCGAATCCTGCGAAATCATGATCGTGATGGGCAAGACCGACCCGGACAACCCCAACCGCCACCAGCAGCAGTCGCAGATTCTGGTGCCGATGAACACCCCGGGTGTTAACGTCAAACGTCCGATGATGGTGCTCGGCTCCGTGGACGCGCCGGAAGGCCACGCCGAAGTGATCTTCGAAAACGTGCGCGTGCCCAAGGAAAACATCATCCTCGGCGAGGGCCGCGGCTTTGAAATCGCCCAGGGTCGCCTCGGCCCCGGCCGCATTCACCACTGCATGCGTCTGATCGGTGCCGCCCAGCGCGCCCTCGAGCTGATGTGCAAGCGCGCCAACGAGCGCGTGGTATTCGGCCAGCCGATGATCAAGCACGGCTCCTGCCGCGAAGACATCGCCAAGAGCGCCTGTGAAATCGAGCAGGCCCGGCTGATGACCCTGAAAGCGGCCGACACCATGGACCGCTACGGCAACAAGGAAGCCAAGGAACTGATTGCCATGATCAAGATCGTGGCGCCCAATATGGCGCTCAACGTGGTCGACCGCGCCATGCAGATCCACGGCGCCGTGGGCCTCAGCCAGGACACCCCGCTGGCCGGCTTCTTCGCCTACGCCCGCACCCTGCGCCTGGCGGACGGGCCGGATCAGGTGCATATGATGCAGCTGGGTCGTAACCTGGCCAAGAAATACGAGTGAAGACAGTTAATAGTTAACGGTGAAGAGTTAACAGTTAACAGTTGACCGAGCGCAGCCATGGTTTTTGGGGGTGGCCCCAACGGCCATGGCTGCTTTGTCGCTTTTGAGCGTCGTCAATTTTTAAGGAGGTAGACATGTCCCAGGTGGATACCCTGGATACCGAGCGCCTCGCGGCCTATCTGGAAGCGAACGTCGCCGGCTTCAAAGGCCCGATCACCGCCGATAAATTCGAAGGCGGTCAGTCCAACCCCACCTTCCACATCAAGGCCGCCTCCGGCGAGTACGTGCTGCGCCGTCAGCCGCCGGGCAAGCTGCTCAAGTCCGCCCACGCCGTGGACCGGGAATTCCGGGTCATGAATGCCCTCCAGAACACCGACGTGCCGGTGCCGCGCATGTACCACCTGTGCGAGGACCGCGACGTGGTCGGCTCCATGTTCTACATCATGGAATTCTGCCAGGGCCGGATTTTCTGGGACGCGGCGATTCCGGAAGTGGACAACGCCCAGCGCACCGCCATGTACGATGAGATGAACCGGGTGCTGGCGGCGCTGCACGGCGTGGACGTGGACGCGGTGGGCCTCGCCGATTACGGCAAGCCGGGTAACTACTTCGAGCGTCAGATGGGCCGCTGGTCCAAGCAGTACCGCGCCTCCGAGATCAACCACATCCAGGCCATGGAAGATCTGATGGCGTGGCTGGAGAACAACCAGCCCGCCGACGACGGCCAGGTGTCCCTGGTGCACGGCGACTACCGCCTCGACAACATGATGTGGCACCCCACCGAACCCCGCGTGATCGCGGTGCTCGACTGGGAGCTGTCCACCCTCGGCCACCCGCTCGCGGACCTCGCCTATCAGTGCATGCAGCTGCGCATGCCCCAGGAGGGCGGCAACCTGTCCGGCCTGCAGGGCAAGGACCGCAAATCACTGGGCATTCCCACCGAGCAAGAATACGTCCAAGCCTATTGCGAACGCCGTGGCATCGATCATATCGACCACTGGGAATTCTATCTGGCGTTCAGTTTTTTCCGCCTGGCGGCCATCGCCCAGGGTGTCGCCAAGCGCGCCCAGGACGGCAACGCCTCCAGCAAAAAAGCCGCCGCCGTGGGCCAGGTGGTGGAACCGCTGGCGCAAATGGCCATGCAGATCGTCCGCGAAGGCGCTTAGAAACACTTATTTTGGGAGAGTTTTTATGAGCACGAAATTGTTTGATCTGAACGGAAAGATCGCCCTGGTCACCGGCGCCAGCCGTGGCATCGGCGAAGAAATCGCCAAGTTGCTCGCCGAGCAGGGCGCCCACGTGATCGTTTCCAGCCGCAAAATCGACGACTGCCAGACCGTCGCCGACGCCATCAAGGCCGACGGTGGTTCCGCCGAAGCCTTCGCCTGCCACATCGGTGAAATGGCGCAGATCGAAGCGGTGTTCGGCCACATCAAGGACACCCACGGCAAGCTCGACATCCTGGTCAACAACGCCGCCGCCAACCCGTACTTCGGGCACATCCTGGATACCCCGGTCTCCGCGTTCGACAAGACCGTGGACGTGAACCTGCGCGGCTACTTCTACATGTCCGTGGAAGGCGCCAAACTGATGAAGGACAACGGTGGCGGCGCCATCGTCAACACCGCCTCCATCAACGGCCTGTCTCCCGGCAACATGCAGGGCATCTACTCGATCTCCAAGGCGGCCGTGATCAGCATGACCAAATCCTTCGCCATGGAGTGCGCCGAGTTCAACGTGCGCGTCAACGCGCTGCTGCCCGGCCTCACCAAGACCAAGTTCGCCGGCGCGCTGTTCCAGCAGGAAGAAATCTATAAAAGCGCCATCGCCCAGATTCCCATGCACCGCCACGCGGAACCCAAGGAAATGGCCGGCACCGTGCTCTACCTGGTGTCCGACGCGTCCAGCTACGTCACCGGTGAGTGTGTCGTCGTCGACGGTGGTTTCACCATCTAAACCGCCTGGAGGTTGTTATGGATCCGATGCTGGATTTCACCGGCAAGGTGGCCCTGATCACCGGCGCCGCCAGCGGCTTCGGCAAGCTGCTCGCCGCCGAGCTCGGCAAACGCGGTGCGCGGCTGGTGCTGGGCGACATCAACATGGACGCCCTGGATAAGCTGGCCGCCGACCTGGAAGGGCAGGGCGTCACCGCCCTGGCGCGCCGCTGCGACGTCTCCTCCGAGGCGGACTGCAAAGCCATGGTGGACACCGCCGTGGAACAGTTCGGCCGTCTCGACATGGCGGTGAACAACGCCGGCATCGCCCACGGCTTCATTCCCATCCACGAGCTCACCGGCGAGCTGCTGGACCAGCAGATGAACGTCAACGTCAAAGGCGTGATGTTCGGCATGAAGCACCAGATCCCGGCCATGAAAGCCAGCGGTGGCGGTGCCATCGTCAACACCAGCTCCATGGCCGGCATCGGCGGCGGGCCCAAGATCGGCGCCTACGCCGCCTCCAAGCACGCGGTGATCGGGCTCACCCGCACCGCCGCCGTGGAAAGCGGCCGCAAGAACATCCGCGTCAACGCCATCTGCCCGTACTACACCCGCACGCCCATGCTGGAAGGCGGTGAAGGGCTGGCCAGCGGCGGCGAAGCCGAGCAGACCCTGGCGATGATGGCCGCCGGCAGCCCGATGAAACGCATCGGCGAACCGGAAGAGATCGTCGCCGTTATGCTGATGCTGCTGTCACCCGCGAACACCTACATGAACGGCCAGGCGGTCGCCGTCGACGGCGGCGTCTCGGCGTTTTAAGACAACCCCTTGTAGGAGCTTGCTTGCAAGCGAAAGGCCGGCTTTGCCGGCCGGCAGGATCCCAGAGACGCTGATGGTGCTGCCGTCAGACATCTCTCTGGCATCCTGCCGGGAGCTTCGCTCCCTTTCGCGGGCTGGGCCCGCTCCCACAAGGCAAGTTCCCACAGGGTGCGCAGTTTAAGGAGAACAATGATGAGTAATCGTTTGGAAAATAAAATAACCGTGATAACCGGCGCCACCAGCGGCATCGGCGAAGCCACCGCCCGGCGCTTCATCGAAGAGGGCGCCACCGTGGTGCTGGCGGGCCGCTCCGAAGAGAAGGGCGAAGCCCTGGCCAAGGAGCTCGGCGAGCGCGCCGTGTTCAAGCGCACCGACATCATGAGCGAAGACGACATCGCCGCCCTGGTGGATTTCACCGTGGAAAAATTCGGCCGCCTGGACTGCCTGTTCAATAACGCCGGCGCCGGCGACCGCACCACCGTGGACAGCTTCGACGAAGACGAATTCGCGCGCATCATGCGCCTGCTGGTGGGCGCCCCGGCGTTCGGCATCAAGCACGCCGCCCGCGTCATGAAGGACAGCGGCGGCGGCAGCATCATCAACAACGCCAGCATCGCCGGCCACCGCCTCAACCAGGGCGGCTACCTGTACTCCGGCGCCAAGGCCGCCGTCGCCCACATGACCCGCCTGGCCGGCGCCGACCTGGGCCAGCACAACATCCGCGTCAACGCCATCTCCCCCGGCGCCGTCGCCACGCCGATCTTCTGGGGCGGCTCCCAGCGCGCCCAGACGCTCAGCGACGAGGAAAACCAGCGCAAGATGGAAAAGCTCGAAGCCAATCTCGCCAAAGCCACGCCGCTGCCCCGCGCCGGCCTGGCGGACGACATCGCCTTCGCCGCCGTCTTCCTGGCCAGCGACGAAGGCAGCTTCATCAACAGCCACGACCTGGTCGTCGACGGCGGCCGCATCGCCATGTTCAACGAGAAGAGCTAAGAGCGGCTCTGTTGCGGGAGCAGGCTGTGGGAGCGGGCCCTGCCCGCGAAAGGCAAGCAAAGCTTGCCGGCAGGATCCCAGAGAGGTCTGACCAAAGCACCAACAACGTCTCTGGCATCCTGCCGGGTGGCTAAAGCCACCCTTTCGCGGGCAAGGCCCGCTCGCACAAGGTGCCTGCCGCTGACAATCACGAGGAACCGTCATGAGCTATAAAACGCTAACTGTCACCACGGACGGCCATATCGCCCGCATCACGCTCGACCGGCCGGACCGCCTCAACGCCATGAACGCGGACTTCTGGAACGAGCTGCCGGCGGCGGTGCGGGCGCTGGACGCGAGCGGCGACATTCGTGCCATCGTCATCGACGCCAACGGCAAGCACTTCACCGCCGGCCTCGACCTGGGCATGTTCGGCACCCCGCCGGACCCGGCCGACGTCACCGCCCGGGTGCAGAAAGCGGCGCGCTTCCGCCACAACACCGCGCTCATGCAGCAGACCTTCAGCGCCCTGGAAGACTGCCGCGTACCGGTGATCGCCGCGCTGCACGGCGGCTGCATCGGCGGCGGCGTGGACCTGATCAGCGCCTGCGACCTGCGCTACGCCAGCCGCGACGCCTACCTCACCGTCTACGAAATCAACGTGGGCCTCACCGCCGACGTCGGCACCTTCCCGCGGCTGTGCAAACTGCTCCCCGAAGGCATCGTCCGCGAACTGGCCTACACCGGCCGGCGCATGGGCGCGGAAGAGGGCGAGCGTCGCGGCCTCTTCAACGAAGTGCTGGACAGCAAGGAAGCGACCCTGGAACGGGCCCTGGAAATGGCGAAGGAGATCGCCGGCAAATCACCGCTGGCGGTACACGGCTGCAAGCGCATGATCACCTACGCCCGCGACCACAACACCGCCGACAGCCTCGATTACGTGGTCACCTGGAACGCCGGCATGCTGCACAGCGAAGAAGTCATGGCCGCCGTCACCGCCGGCAAAACCGGCCAGCCCGGCGACTATGTCCCCCTCCCACCCCTCAACGACGACGTCCAGGGCGGCGTCTAGAACCGGACTTGTGCGGGCGGGCCTTGAGGGGGCTTGCCTTTCGCTTGCAAGGCAAGCCCCCACAAGTGGTGAGCTTCAGGCGCTGTAGAAGACGGACTTCACTTCGAGGAATTCCTCGAGGCCGTAAACGCCCCACTCGCGGCCCACACCGGAGTGCTTGTAGCCGCCGAAGGGCGCCGGCGGATCCAGCTGCGCGCCGTTCAGATGCACCATGCCGGTCCGCAAACGGGCGGCCACCTTGGCGGCGTCCTCTTCGCTGGCGCCGTACACATAGCCGGACAGGCCGTAGTCCGAATCGTTGGCGATCGCCACCGCGTCGTCCACGTCCTTATAGGGCAGCATCACCAGCACCGGCCCGAAGATCTCCTCGCGGGCGATCAGCATCTGGTTGTTCACCTCGCTGAACACCGTCGGCCGTGCGTAGAAACCGGTTTCCAGACCCTCCGGCTTGCCGGTACCGCCGCACACCAGCTTGGCGCCTTCTTCCTGACCCTTCTCGATCATCGACTGCACGCGCTTGAACTGGCGCTCGTTGGCGATCGGCCCGATCACCGTGTCCTTATCCGCCGGGTCGCCCACCTTCAGGCTCTCGCACACCTTGGCGGCGATCGCCTCGGCCTCGGCCAGCTTGTCCGCCGGCACCAGCATCCGCGACGGCGCGTTACAGCTCTGCCCGGTGTTGTTCATCATCGACGCCACACCGTGCTTCACCGCCTTCTCGAAATCCGCGTCCGGCAGAATGATATTGGCGGACTTGCCGCCCAGCTCCAGCGACACCTTCTTGAAGGTATCCGCCGCTTCCTTGCTCACCGACGCCCCGGCACGGGTGGAACCGGTCAGCGACACCACGTCCACGCGCGGATCGGAAGAGAGCATCGGGCCCACTTCCGCGCCGTCGCCGTAGATCATATTGAACACGCCCTTGGGCAGGCCCGCCTCGTCGATGATCTCGGCCAGCACATGGGCGGACAGCGGCGCGAACTCACTGGGCTTGAGCACCATGGTGCAGCCCGCCGCGATCGCCGGCGCCACCTTGCACATCACCTGGTTCATCGGCCAGTTCCACGGCGTGATCAACGCGCACACACCCGCCGGCTCACGGCGCACGGTGGCGCGGCCCAGCTTCTGCTCGAACGGAAACTCCCGCGCCGCGCCCAGCGTCGCCTTGGCGTGGCCCAGACCCATCGGCGCCTGCACCTTCGCCGCCAGACCGTGACGGGGCGCGCCCATCTCCCGGCTGATCGCCTCCGCCATATCATCCAGACGCGACTGATAAATCCCCATGATCTTCTCAAGCATCGCCAGACGCTCTTCCAACGGCGTCGCCGCGAAACTCTCGAACGCATCCCGCGCCGCCTGAATCGCTGCGTCCACATCCGCCTTACCGGCCAGATACACCGTCCCCTCGGACGCCTCCGTGGCCGGATTGATCACCTCATGGGGCTTAGCGTCGCCGCTGGGCTTCACCCAACCGCCGTTAATATAGAACTGGTCCAGATGTTTCATGAAACACTCTCCCGAAAAAACGAAACACAAAAAGTCGGCCGCAAGCGTCCAGCCACAAACCGCAAGCTAGAAGCAAACAACCGCACTTTGAAAGTCACAAGTTGAAAAACCAACCCAGGATGCCCCATCCCGAGTGAACGGGCCAGCAACCCAAGCCCACAGCAACGGCACAATCAGCGCCTCTGGGATCCTGCCGGCCGGCAAAGCCGGCCTTTCGCTTGCAAGCAAGCTCCCACAAGTCGGGCTTCGTAGCGCCCCTTGAGGCCGGCACCTTCAGAAGCTTCGGCCCAGGAATCCCCACCGCAGGCGCTGTGTGCCGGACGCCCGAACGACGGTCCGGCTTAGGAGTCCGCACCACCGCAGGCGCGGGGCCCGGGAGTTTTGCCCAGGACTGTGTGAGGCAGGGAGCCGAACACAAGCCCCCAGGGACGGGTTCACGGCGGGTCCTGGGCAAAACTCCCGGGCCCCGCGCCGTGCTACGGAGTCCTAATCCAGTCTATTTAGTGAAACAGCATTCCAAAATCTTGACCCCCCGTCCAGCTCATGTCATCTTCCAAAAAAAGCACAAACAAACTCCAGGAGACCCCCATGCAGCGTTTCGACCAGCGCAACGTCCTGATCACCGGTGCCGGCAGCGGCATCGGCCGCGCCGCCGCCCGCCGCTTCGCCGAAGAGGGCGCCCGCCTGGTGCTGGTGGACCGCAACCAGGAAGGCCTGGAAGAGACCGCCGCCCACCTGCCCGAAGGCACCCGGGTCACCCTGCGCACCGTGGACGTCTCCGACGAACAGGCGGTCAACGCCCTGGTGGAAGAGGTGCTCGCCGCCCACGGCACCCTGCATGCGCTGGTCAACAACGCCGGCATCGCCGGCCACGACTACTCCACCATCACCGACAGCGACACCGAAACCTGGCAGGCGATTCTGGGCGTCAACCTGATGGGCCCGATGTTCTTCATCCGCGCCGTGGGCAAGCACATGCAGGTCCAGGGTGGCGGCGCCATCGTCAATACCGCGTCGGTGGCCGGCATCCGCTCCGGCGCCGGCGGCAACGCCTACAGCGCCTCCAAGGCGGCGGTCATCAACCTGACCAAAACCGCCGCCTGCGACCTGGGCCAGTACAACGTGCGCGTCAACGCGGTCTGCCCCGGCCTGATCGAAACCGGCATGACCAAGCCGGTGTTCGATTACGCCCGCGACAACAACAAGGAACAGAAACTCGGCAGCCGCTGCGAATTACGCCGCTACGGCCGCCCGGAAGAAATCGCCGCGGCCATGGCGTTCCTGGCCAGCGACGACGCCAGCTACATCACCGGCCAGGCGCTGGCGGTGGACGGTGGCAACACCGCCTCGCTCAACCTGCCGGGCATGAAACACTGAGCCTGTACAGGACGGCTTGGCCGAAGGTAGAACGCCCGTACCCTCCTAAGTGAAATGGGTTTTTGTTATATTTGCGGGCTTTATGCACAACTATAAAAGCGACGAATAAAACAACAGCGGGCCCGATGCTGGTCATTTGCCAGCCGGGACCCGCTGATCCCGAAGCCTGAATCGAGGAAATGCCACATGCGACGAGCCGCTCTTGGAAAGGACGGGTCCGCGGATAAGGACCGTAATTTTGTTACCGCGTTGGCACGCGGCCTGGAAATCCTGCGCTGTTTCGGTCCCTCCGACGAATACCTGGGCAACGCGGAACTGGCCAAGCGCACCAGCATCCCCCGTCCCACCGTATCGCGGATGACCGCCACGCTGACCCAGCTCGGCTACCTGCGCTACGCCGAGAACCTGGAGAAGTACCGGCTCGGCCCCGGTGTGCTGGATCTCGGCTATCGCTATCTGGCCAGCGAAGGGGTGCGCGACATCGCCCGGCCCTTCATGCAGGAACTGTCCGACGCCACCGACTGCCTGGTGGCCATCGGCGCCCCGGACGGCGCGTCCATGACCTACATCCAGGTGTGCCAGGGCTCCGGCCCGCTGGTGCTGCGCCTGACCGTCGGTTCGCGCGTGGCGATCGGCACCTCCGCGGTGGGCCGCGCCTTTCTGGCGGCGTTGCCGGCCAAGGAGCGCGAGCCCTATTACGAAGCGATCCGCGCCCAGAACCCGGACGCCTGGCCGGACATCCAGCGCGGCCTGGAGCGCGCCTTCAAGGAATACGAGCAGTACGGCTTCGTCACCTCCGACGGCGAATGGAACCGGGACGTGAGCGCCGTGGGCGTGCCGCTGATCCTGGATAACGGCGGTCAGGTGGTGCCGTTCAACTGCGGCGGCTCGTCGCTGCGGCTGAGCCGCCGCATCCTGATCGAAAACCTCGGCCCGCGCCTCAAGGAAGTGGTCGAGCAGGTCCGGCAAATGGTGCAGGGCCGGGATATTTGAGGACAGTGAATGAGCAGCAGCAGTAGCGCCACGCCGGCGTCCGAATACACCATGGCCACGGCCACCGCCAAGTTCAGCCATGGTTTCCCGGCCCTGTTGGGGCTGGAATTTCTGGAATGGGAAGAGGGCAGGGTCGTGGTCGGCATGCAGGTCGACGAGCGCCACCTCAACCTGGGCCGCCGGGTACACGGTGGCGTGCTCGCCACCCTGCTGGACGTGGCCGGCGCCTGCGCCGGCACCTTCTGCCCCTACCCGGACCGGATCCGCAAGGCGCTCACCCTGTCCATGACCACCACCTTCACCGGCCAGGCCGGCCCCGGCTACATCCGCGCCATCGGCGTTAAACGGGCCGGCGGCAGCCGCATCTTCAACTCCACCGTGGAAGTGTACAGCGAGGACGACACCCTGCTGATCCTCGGCGAGGGCACCTTCCGGCTGCGCAGCGACTCCCAGGACCCGCGCGGCGCCCCCATCGCTTAAACCTCTTTTACACCAACGCGGCCGGTTCCGCTTGAAGGGCGCCTCCTTGACCCGCAATGCTGTGTTCAGGAACACAGTGATTGCCGAAAGGAGGCACCATGACTACTTATATCGTCGTCAGTAACGCCGCCCACGCCCGGGTGTTCGCCCACGAAGTGGGTACCTTCAAGGAAATCGACCAGCTCGATCACCCGGAAAGCCAGGCCCACGTGGGCGATCTGCGCACCGGCGGCAAAGGGTCCGAGGGCAGCGGTGCCGGGCACGGCAATCCGCGCGCCACCGGCAACCAGCAGGCGACCTCGGACAAACACGCTGCCTTCTTCGCCAAGGAAGTGGTCGAGTACATGAAACACAACCTGGAGCAGGGCCGCGCCGACCGCTTCATCCTGGTCGCCGAGCCCCGTTTTCTCGGCGCCCTGCGCGACAAGCTCGACCCCACCACCCGCGACGCGGTCAGCCGCGAAATCGACAAGGACCTGACCAAGCAGAGCGCGGACGACATCCGCAAAAAGCTGGAGCTCTAAGGCGTCTACGACTTTAGGCGCATATTCACGCCACAGTGCCGCCGGGGCGCGCCCGGTCGTGGTAAATTCGGGGTTATGAGCCTGATAAGAATTCCAACGAGCCGATAACCATGTACCAGGTGCTGATCGCCGACGACCATCCCCTGTTCCGCGAGGCCATCGCCCGGGTGATCGACGATGGCTTCCCCGGCAGCACGCTGTTGGAGGCGTCCGACCTGGACGCCGCCCTGGCGGTGGCCGGCCGCCACGACGACCTGGATCTGGTGTTGCTGGACCTCAATATGCCCGGCATGCAGGGCCTCGGCGGCCTGGTGCGGCTGCGCAATTTGTTTCCCACCCTGCCGGCGGTGATCGTCTCCGCCGAGGAAGAGAAACGGGTGATCCTGCAGACCATCACCTACGGCGCGGTCGGGTTTATTACCAAGTCCACCCCCCGCAAGCAGATGATCCAGGCCCTGGAGCAGGTACTGGCCGGCTCCATCTACCTGCCGGCGGACATCATCCGTGCCGGGTCCGGCGCCGGCGAAGAAAGCACCGCCGCGCGCCGCGAGCCGGAGGACCTTTCCGACGTGCTCGCCACGCTCACCCGCAAGCAGCTGCAGGTGTTCGAGCGCATGTCGCGCGGCGATTCCAACAAGGTGATCGCCTACCAGCTCAATATCGCCGAAAGCACCGTGAAGGCCCATGTGTCCGCGATCCTGCGCAAGCTCGGCGCCACCAACCGGGTGCAGGCGATCCTGTCCGCCGGCGACATCGACTTCGCCGCCTATCTGCGTGCCCCGAAGGTGCCGGAGCGATGAACGCGATCCCGCCCAGTGCCGTAATCACCGCGTTCAGCGACGCCCGCGACGAGCGTCTCGCCGCCCGTGACCTGGCGCAAAAGCTGCGCCACGACAATCTCGGCTGCGTGCTGTTTTTCTGCTCCATCGACTACCGGCTCGACCGCCTGGCCGGCGCCCTCGCCGAAGCCTTCGGCGACCTACCGCTGTGCGGCTGCACCTCCGCCGGCGAGATCACCAGCCGCGGCTACGACAGCGGCACCATCGTCGCCATCGGCTTTGATCGCCGTTTCTTCTCGGTGGGCGCGCGCCTGATCGAGCGGCTCGACGGCTTCAGCCTGGCCGACGCCCAGCAGCTCACCGACAGCCTGCTGTGCGAGTGCCGGGCCGCGTCCGTGGCACGGGTCGACGCCGACAACACCTTCGTGCTCACCCTGCTGGACGGCCTCTCGGTGAACGAAGAGCTGGTGCTCGCCACACTCAATTCGGCGCTCGGCAGCATCACCAGCCTGGGCGGCTCCGCCGGCGACGACTACCGGCTGTCCGGCACCTACGTCTACAGCGACGGCGCCTTCCACAGCAACGCCGCCATGGTGCTGATGATCAACAGCGCGCTGGATTTCGAAGTGTTCAGCTTCCACCACCTGCGCCCGGCCACGGTGAAGCTGGTGGTCACCGCCGCCGACGCCGAACGGCGCGTGGTCCAGGAGCTCAACGCGGAACCGGCGGCGGAAGCCTACGCCCGCTTGGTCGGCGTGCCGGTGGCGGAGCTGGACGACGTGGTGTTCGCCCGCTACCCGCTGGCCGTGCGCATCAACAATGACTACTACGCCCGCTCCATTCAGCGCGTCAACGACGACCTCAGCCTGTCGTTCTACTGCGCGGTGGAAAACGGCATCGTGCTCACCGCCATGCACACCGGCTTGATTCTCGACGAGCTGGACCAGACCCTCAGCGACATCGAAGAGCGCCTGGGCCCGGCCTGGGTGACCCTGGGCTGCGACTGCTGCCTGCGCCGTCAGGAGATCGAAGCGGACGGCACCGTCGACCAGGCCTCGGCGCTGCTGCGCCGGCACAGCGTGGTGGGCTTCAACACCTACGGCGAGCAGTTCAACGGCATGCACATCAACCAGACCATGACGGGGGTGGCGATTGGCCGAAGACAACGCAGCCGACGGTGACAGCGCGTCCCCCTGGGATCTTCACGAAGCGCGCCTGATGGCGGAAAACGCCCGCCTGCGGCGTATTTGCGACGCCCTGATCGAACGGGTGGAAGAGAGCAACATGGCGCCCACCGCGCCCTACGCCGCCTTCCAGCACTCGGTGGTGCTGGCCGAGCAGGTGCGCGAGCGCACCCAGGCCCTGCGCGAAGCCAACCAGCAACTGCTGGACGAAATCGAAGAGCGCCGGCGGGTGGAATCGCGGCTGCGCGAAGCCACTGAAAAAGCCGAGCGCGCCAACATCTCCAAGACCAAGTTCGTGGCCGCCGTCAGCCACGACCTGATGCAGCCGCTCAACGCCGCGCGCCTGTTCACCAGCGCCCTGCAGGACCAGCCCGACCACAACACCCAATTCATGCTCAGCCACATCGACACCGCGCTGCTCGATCTGGAATCGCTGATCACCACCCTGGCCGACGCCTCCAAGCTGGACGCCGGCGTGGTCAGCGCCGAGCCCGGCGTGTTCCCGCTGCGCCGGCTGCTCGACGTGCTCGCCGAGGAGTACCGGCAGATGGCCGCCGCCAAGGGCTTGCGCCTGCGCTACGTGCCCAGCTCCGCGGTGGTGCGCTCCGACCCGCAGCTGCTCAGCCGGGTGATGCGCAACCTGCTCTCCAACGCGGTGCGCTACACCGACCGCGGCTCGATCCTGCTCGGCTGCCGCCGGCGCGGCGAGCGGGTGGAAGTGGTGGTGGCGGACACCGGCATCGGCATCGGCGACGATCAGATCGGCGATATTTTCCAGGAATTCAAACGCGGCGCCCGGGCGGTCAAATACCACGAACGGGGCCTCGGCCTGGGCCTGTCCATCGTCGAAAAAATCAGCCGCATCCTTGATCACCCCCTGACCGTGCGCTCGCGGGAAAACCGCGGCTCGCGCTTCGCCCTGCAGCTGCCACTGGCGCGGCTCAGCGCCGCCGAGGCCCGCGCCATGGAGCCGGCCGCCGACGCCGGACGCACCCTGGCCGGGCGCCGCGTCTGGGTGGTGGATAACGACCGCGCCATCTGTTCCGGCATGCGCACCCTGCTGGAACAATGGGGCTGCCGGGTGGCGGCGGCGGAATCCGTGCAGGCGCTGGCCGAACACCTGGACCCGCGCCGCGACCCGGCCGACGTGCTGCTGATGGACTACCACCTGGACCCGGGCGGCGACAACGGCATGACCGTCGCCGACGCCCTCAACCGGGACCGCCGCCGGGCCGGCGCCGAGGCGCTGCCGGTGATCATGCTCACCGCCGACCGCGGCCCCTACCTGAAACAGCGCTGCGCCCGCGACGGCCACACCCTGATCTACAAGCCGGTCAAACCCATGAAGCTGAAACTGGCCCTGCAGCACACCCTCACGCGGGCGCCGTCGACCACCGGCCCCGCGACTAAATAAGGGGCTTTTTAGTACCGAAGTAGCATTCGGCCCACCCGACATCGGCGCTAACCTCAAGGAAATACACGCCACGAGGTGTCCCGACATGATCTATCACAATCCCGGCAGCGAAGGCGCGGTGGTCGCCTTCAACGAACGCTACGAAAACTACATCGGCGGCCAGTGGGTGGCGCCGGTCAAAGGCCAGTACTTCGACAACGTCAGCCCGGTGAACGGCCGGGTGTTCTGCCAGATTCCTCGCTCCTCCGCCGAGGACATCGACCTGGCACTGGACGCCGCCCACCGCGCGGCGCCCGCCTGGGGCAAAACCTCCGCCGCCGAGCGCGGCAACCTGCTGCTCAAGATCGCCGACCGCATCGAGCAGAACCTGGAAGCCCTGGCGGTGGCGGAAACCTGGGACAACGGCAAAGCGGTGCGCGAAACCCTCAACGCCGACATCCCCCTGGCGGTGGATCACTTCCGCTACTTCGCCGGCTGCATCCGCGCCCAGGAAGGCACCGCCGCGGACATCGACGCCAACACCGTGGCCTATCACTTCCACGAGCCGCTGGGCGTGGTGGGGCAGATCATCCCCTGGAACTTTCCGATCCTGATGGCCACCTGGAAGCTGGCGCCGGCGCTGGCCGCCGGCAACTGCGTGGTGCTCAAGCCCGCCGAACAGACCCCGGCGTCGATCCTCAAGCTGATGGAGATCATCGGCGACCTGCTCCCCGAGGGCGTGCTCAACATCGTCAACGGCTACGGCGAGGAAGCCGGTCAGGCCCTGGCCAGCAGCAAGCGCATCGCCAAGATCGCCTTCACCGGCTCCACCCCGGTGGGCTCGCACATCCTCAAATGCGCGGCGGAAAACATCATTCCCTCCACCGTGGAGCTGGGCGGCAAATCCCCCAACATCTACTTCTCCGACATCATGAAGGCGGAGCCGGAATTCATCAGCAAAGCGGTGGAAGGCCTGGTGCTGGCGTTCTTCAACCAGGGCGAAGTGTGCACCTGCCCGTCCCGGGCGCTGATCCAGGAAGACATGTACGACGAGTTCATGGCCATGGTGCTGGAACGCACCAAAACCATTAAGCGCGGCAACCCCCTGGACACCGACGTGCAGGTGGGCGCCCAGGCCTCCCAGGAGCAGTTCGACAAGATCATGTCCTACATGGAAGTGGCCCGCAGCGAAGGCGCCCAGTTCCTCACCGGCGGCGACAAGGAAACCCTGGAAGGCGACCACGGCCAGGGCTATTACATCCAGCCCACGCTGCTCAAGGGCGACAACAAAATGCGCGTGTTTCAGGAGGAAATCTTCGGCCCGGTGGTCGCCGTCACCACCTTCAAGGACGAAGCGGAAGCCCTGGCCATCGCCAACGACACCGAGTTCGGCCTCGGCGCCGGCGTCTGGAGCCGCGATATGAACGTGGCCTTCCGCATGGGCCGGGGCATCCAGGCCGGCCGCGTCTGGACCAACTGCTACCACGCCTATCCGGCCCACGCCGCCTTCGGCGGCTACAAAAAATCCGGCATCGGCCGAGAGACCCATAAGATGATTCTGGATCACTATCAGCAGACCAAGAATCTGCTGGTCAGCTACGACATCAATCCGCTCGGCTTTTTCTGAACCGGCTCGGGAGAGCCGACCCGCTAAGGCTTGTGTTTGCCTTGACCCCTTTCCCCGCCCCATCCCCTGGGGCGGTTTTTTTTGGCTGCATCACCAAGACTTACCAGGCGTAGGAGGCGCCGGCGTAGAAGTGGCGGCCGGGGGCGGGCTCGAAGTAGCCGCGGTCAGCCGGGTCGGGCCGGTCGCTGTTGGCGTTGATGCGCAAGTTGCTGAAGTACTCTTCGTCGAACAGATTGTTGACCCCGGCGTGCAGGGTCAGCTCGCCGCTGTTCAGCCGCCACGCCTTGCCGCCGCGCAGGCCGGCCACCACGTAGTCGTCCACTTCCGTTTCGTTGGTGTTCTCGGCGAACACGTCGCTGCTGTACTGGGCGTTGGCGATCAGGAACAGGCCGTCCAGGCCGCGCCAGGCGGCTTCCGCGAACAAGTGGTGGCGGGGCAGGCCGGGCAGCCGGTTGCCGCTCACGTCCTGGTCCTGCTGGTCGTCGTAGAACCGCTGGAACTGGTAGTCGGAGTAGGTGTAGGCCAGGGTCAGCGTCAGGGTGTCGGTGGTGAGGTGCTCCAGCATCAGCTCGACGCCGTCGCGGCGGGTGCGCGCGGCGTTGTCGTAGAAGGTGCGCCCGCCCAGCTCGTAGGGGGTGATTTCGTCGCGCACCTCCACGCGGAACAGCGCCAGCTCGTAGAACAGCCGATCGCCCAGCTGGCCGCGACCGCCGATTTCCCGGTTCAGTGCTTTCTGCGGCTCCAGATCCGGGTTGAAGCCGCCGGCGCCGGAGGGGTTGGCGAGCTCGGTGAAGGTGGGCGTTTCGAAGGCGTTGCTGACCGTGGCGTAGACGCCGTGGCGGGGCTGGTAGCGCCAGTTCAGGCCGGCGCTGTAGCTGCTTTCGGTGAAGTCCTGGTCGCCGCTGTTGTCGCCGTCGGCGAGCAGGTCGTCGTCGATGTCCAGGCGCACCCGGTCGGCGCGGGCGCCCAGGGACAGGGTCAGGGTGTCACTGAGGTCGGTGTCGGTCTGCACGAACACACCGCCGGCGGTGGCGGTCTGGTCCTCGTCGGCGGTCAGGCCGGTGACCTGGCCGTCCGCGTTCACCGCGCGGCGCCCCCGGTCGTCGCGCTGCTGGTCCGCATCCACGCCCACCAGGAAGCGGTGCGCCAGGCCGAACGCCCGCACCCGGTCCACGTACTCCAGGCGCACCCCGTAGAACAGCCGCTCATAGTCGATCAGGCTGCTGCCGGGGAACGGCAGTTGCTGGGTGAAATCGCGCTGCGTGACGAACGCGCGGGCGCGCAGCTCGCCGCCCAGGCTGCGGTCCCGGTAGAGCACGCCGAGGCGCTGCTGGCTGACTTCCTGGCCGGCGTCCAGCAGGTTGGCAAAGCGCGTCGCCTGGTCCCGGTCCTGTTCCACCTGGGCGCGGGTCAGGCCGCCCGGGTCCTGGGCCGTCGGGGTGTCCATGGCGGTGAAAAAGAACTCGATGTCGCGGTGCTCGGAGAGCGCGCGGCCCACCCGCGAAGTGAGCAGATACTTCTCCATCTCGCTCTGCTCGCGCTGGCCCTGATAGCGCACGCCGGTGAGGCTCAGGTAGTGATGGTTGCCGCCGTCCGCGCCGCCCAGCTGCAGGTTGGTCTTGCGGAAGCCGTCGCTGCCGCCGGTCACGCTGAAGCGCTGCGGGTAGACCAGGTCGGCGCCGCTGCGGGTGGTCATGTCCACCACGCCGCCGCTGGCGTTGCCGTACAGCACCGACGCCGGCCCGCGCAGCACGGTCAGGGATTCCAGCGCGTCCAGGTCGATGGCGTCCACCTGGGACTGGCCGTCGGGCAGGGTTTCCGGAAAGCCGTCCACGTTGAGGCGCAGGCCGCGCACCCCGAACGGCGCCCGCGCCCCAAAGCCGCGGCTGGACAGGCGCAGGCCCTGGGCGAAGTTGTAGCGGTTCTGCAGATAGAGGCCCGGCACCCGCGCCAGGCTCTCGTCCAGTTGCAGGCCGGGCTGGCCCTGCTGGGTTTGCCGGGCGTCCACCACCGTGGCGGCGCCGGGCAGGTCGGCCAGGTCGCGCTCCAGGCGCGTGCCGCTCACGGTCACCGTGTCCAGCCGGTTGCCGCCGTCGGCCGGCGGTTCCTGGGCCGTCGCCAGCGCCGGGAAAACAGAAAGTAGAAGGGCGGTCAGGCGCAATGACGGGCGATCCGGATGGCCCATGGGCGAACTCCTTGTACGGCGTAGGGGCGGAAACGCCAGTGTGTTGGATCTAGAAGTTATAGGCCAGGGTCACCGACGCCAGATTCATCCCCGGGTTGGGCTTGTAGAGCCGCGAGTTGGAGGTGTGCTGGCCGCGCAGCCCCAGTGTCAGCCGGTTGATCGGCGTCCAGGCCAGCTCCGCGTGGCTGGTGAACTGCAGATTGCCGCCCATGTCGTCATCGTCGATCACGCTGTGGGTCATATAGGAAGGCTGCACGCCCACCAGCAGGAACAGGCGCCGGCCGGGCCAGTCGATGCGCACCACCGGGCCGACGATGTACACCTCGCTGCTGTTGGCCTGGCCGGCGGTGTCCTCGCCCTCCCAGCGCTCCACGCTCAGGTCCCAGTACGCCTGCACCCGGTCGGAGAAGAACGGCGCCACCGCATGCTCCTGCAGCCACGGCGCCTGCCAGCGCCCGAACAGGCTGTACAGGCGCAGCCCCTCGCCGCCGCCGGCGCGGACGCCCACGGTGGGGTCGGCATGGGCCGGTAGGTAAAGGGTCAATCCCAAAGCGATCAGACAAAGGCGCAAAATAAATGAAGGGTGCATGTCCGTTCCTAACCCAGCGCGGTGGTGGCAGGGGAGAGTGCTAAATGGCCTTGTGGGAGCTTGCCTTGCAAGCGAAAGGCCGGCTTTGCCGGCCGGCAGGATGCCAGAGAGGGTGTTGTTTCCCGTTAGAGATGTCTCTGGGATCCTGCCGGGAGCTTTGCTCCCTTTCGCGGGCGGGGCCCGCTCCCACAAGGCTCGTCCCCAACAGGCAAGCAAGAAGCTTGCCGGTGGGGCTAAGGAGACGCTGTTCGATTATTGTTTTTATTTTTTAAGGGTTTCGGCCCGACAGCTGGATGGCGCGGTCGGGGAACGCGCCGCCGCCCAGGGCCCGGTACAGGGTGATGCGGTTGGCCAGTTTCTGCAGGCGCACGGAAACCAGCTCCTGCTCCGCGCTCAGCAGCTCGCGGCGCGCGTCCAGCACCGCCAGGTAGTCGTCGGCGCCCTGCTCATAGCGGGCCTCCGCCAGGGCCAGACTGCGTCGGGTGGCGGTGACCAGCGCCTGTTGGGCCTGCTCCTGCTCGGTGAAGCTGCCGCGCGCCTGCAGCGCGTCGGAGACTTCCTGGAACGCGGTCTGGATGGTCTGCTCGTAGCGCGCCACGTTCTGGTCGCGGCGCACTTCCGCCACGTCCAGGTTGGCCCGGTTACGGCCGCCGCTGAAGACCGGCAGGGAGATGCTCGGCGAGAACGACCAGCTCTCCGAGCCGCTCTCGAACAGGCCGGACAGCTCGCTGCTGGCGGTGCCGGCGGAGCCGGTCAGGGCGATGCGCGGGAAGAACGCCGCCCGCGCCGCGCCGATATTGGCGTTGGCCGCCTTCAGGCTGTACTCCGCCTGCTGGATATCCGGCCGCTGGCGCAGCACCGCCGAGGGCACCCCGGCGGGGATTTCCGGCAGCGCCGCCAGTTCCGTGTCCAGGTCCTCCGCCGGGCTGTCCGGCAGCGGCGGCAGCGGGGCGCCCACCAGCACCGCCAGGGCGTTGCGGTCCTGGGCCACCAGCCGCTTGAAGCGGGCCTGGTTGGCGCGCGCGGTTTCCAGCGCCACTTCCGCCTGGCGCACTTCCAGTTCCGAGCCCAGGCCCATATCAAAGCGGCCTTTCACCAGGTCCACCGATTCCTGCTGGGCTTCCACGGTTTCCCGGCTGATGCGCAGATTGCGGCGGTCCGCCTGCAGCGTCAGGTAGGCGTTCGCCACCTCGGACACCAGGGTGATATGGGCGCTGCGGCGCGCCTCCTCGGTGGCCAGGTACTGCTGCAGCGCGGACTGCTTGAGGCTGCGCAGGCGGCCGAACAGGTCCACCTCGTAGGCGGCCACGCCCAGGCCCACGCTGTACTGGGTCTGGATCTCGCTGTCGCCGGTCTGGCTCAGGTCGGCGGGTAGGCGCTGGCGGCTGCCTTCGCCGTCCACGGACAGCTCCGGGTACAGCGCCGCGCCCTCGATGCGGTATTGGGCGCGCGCCTCGGCCACGTCCAGCAGCGCCAGGCGCAGGTCCCGGTTGTTGCTCAGCGCGGTGCGGATCAGTTGCTGCAGCTGCGGGTCCTGGAACAGGGCTTCCCAGCCCGGCAGCACCAGTTCCTCGGCGATCCGCTGATTGTCGCCGGCAGTGGCCGGCACCGGCGACTCCGGCTGCTGGTAGTCCGGCGCCAGGGTGCAGCCGCCCACGGCCAGGGTGGCGAACAGCGCGGTCAGGGCTTTGCGGTTCATTCTCGCACCTCTTTCTTGCCGGTCAGCGGCACGCCGGACAATTTGCGCACCACCACGTAGAACAGCGGGATAAAGAAGATCGCCAGCACCGTGGCGGCGGTGATGCCGCCGAACACGCCGGTACCGATGGCGTTACGCGCGCCGGAGCCGGCGCCGCTGCTCAGCATCAACGGCGTCACACCGAGGCCGAACGCCAGCGACGTCATCAGAATCGGACGCAGCCGCATGCGGGTCGCCTCCAGGGTGGCGTCCAGCAGGGCGCGGCCCTGGTCCTCCAGATCCTTGGCGAATTCCGCGATCAGAATCGCGTTCTTCGCCGACAGGCCGATGGTGGTCAGCAGCCCCACCTGGAAGAACACGTCGTTTTCCAGCCCGCGCAGGGTGGCGCCGAGCACCGCGCCGATAATGCCCAGCGGCACCACCAGCATCACCGCGAACGGAATCGACCAGCTTTCATAGAGCGCCGCCAGGCTCAGGAACACCACCAGCAGCGACAGCGCGTACAGCAGCGGCGCCTGGTTGCCGGACTGGCGCTCCTGGAACGACAGCCCGGTCCACTCGTAGCCGATGCCCGCCGGCAGGTCCGCCGCCAGCGATTCCATCGCCGCCATGGCGTCACCGGTACTGTAGCCGGCCGCCGCGTTGCCCTGGATGTTCATCGACGACAGGCCGTTGTAGCGCTCCAGCTGCGGCGAGCCGTAAATCCACTCGCCGCTGGCGAAGGCCGAGAACGGCACCATTTCGCCGGTGTCGTTGCGCACGTACCAGTCGCCGATGTCCTCGGGCAGCATGCGGAAGGGCGCGTCGCCCTGCACATAGACCCGTTTCACCCGGCCCCGGTCGACGAAGTCGTTGACGTAGCTGGAGCCCCAGGCCACCGCCAGGGTGTTGTTGATCTGCGACAGCGAGATGCCCATCGCCTGCGCTTCCGCGCGGTCCACGTTGAGCTTGTACTGGGGCGTATCCGCCAGGCCGTTGTGGCGCACGCCGGTCAACGCCGGGTGCTGATTGGCGGCCGCCAGCAGCTGGTCGCGGGCCTCGGACAGCGCCTCGTGGCCCAGCCCGGATTGATCCTGCAGCTGGAAGTTAAAGCCGTCGGAGGTGCCCAGCGCCGGAATCGACGGCGGGTTGAGGGCGAAGATCACCGCCTCGCGAATGGTCGAGAAGTAGCCCATGGCGCGCTGCACCACATGCTGCACGCCGTCCTCGGAGAGGTCCCGTTCCGACCAGTCCTTCAGGCGCACGAAGGCGATGCCCGAGTTCTGGCCCCGGCCGGCGAAGCTGAAGCCGGCCACGGTGAAGATCGATTCCACCGCGCCCTGTTCCTCATTGAGGAAGTAGTTCTCCATCTTCTTCAGCACTTCGATGGTCTGCCCCTGGGTGGAACCCACCGGCAGCTGCACCTGGGTCAGCATGATGCCCTGGTCTTCCTCGGGCAGGAACGCCGAGGGCAGGCGCATGAAGGCGAACGCCAGCACGCCGACAATCGCCACGTAGATCAGCAGGTAGCGGCCACGGCGGCCGAGAATCTTCTCCACCTTGCCCTGGTAGCCGCGGCTGGCGCGGTCGAAGTTACGGTTGAACCAGCCGAAGAAGCCCTTGGTTTTCTGATGGTCGGCGTGGATCGGCTTGAGCATGGTGGCGCACAGCGCCGGCGTCAGGATCAACGCCACCAGCACCGACAGCACCATGGCGGAGACAATGGTGATCGAGAACTGGCGGTAAATGGCGCCGGTGGAGCCGGGGAAGAACGCCATGGGAATAAACACCGCCGACAGCACCAGGGCGATGCCCACCAGCGCGCCGGTGATCTGGCCCATGGATTTGCGCGTTGCTTCCCGTGGCGAGAGGCCGTCCTCCACCATCACCCGTTCCACGTTTTCCACCACCACGATGGCGTCGTCCACCAACAGGCCGATGGCCAGCACCATGCCGAACATGGTCAGGGTGTTCACCGTGAAGCCGAACGCCAGCAGAATCGCGAAGGTGCCCAGCAACACCACCGGCACCGCGATGGTGGGAATCAGCGTGGCGCGGAAATTCTGCAGGAACAGGAACATCACCAGGAACACCAGGGCGATGCCTTCAAACAGGGTTTTCACCACCTCCATGATCGAGATTTCCACGAACGGGGTGGTGTCGTAGGGGTAGGAGACCTCGATGTTGTCCGGGAACAGCGGGCGCAGCTCTTCCAGCTTGGCGCGCACCGCCTCGGCGGTGTCCAGGGCGTTGGCGCCGGTCGCCAGGTTGATACCCAGGCCCGCCGCCGGCGAGCCGTTGAAGCGGCCCTGCACCTGATAGTTTTCCGAACCCAGCTCGACCCGGGCCACGTCACCCAGCAGCACCCGCGAGCCGTCGTCGTTCACGCGCAGCAGAATCTGCTTGAACTCGTCCGGGTCTTCCAGCCGCGTCTGCGCGATGATCGAGGCGTTCAGCTGCTGGCCTTCCACCGCCGGGGCGCCGCCCAGCTGGCCGCCGGCCACCTGGTTGTTCTGCGCTTCCACCGCGGCGATCACGTCCGCCGGGGTCAGGTTGTACTGGTTCAGGTCGTCCGGGTTCAGCCAGATGCGCATCGCGTACTGCGAGCCGAACAGCTGGATCTGGCCCACGCCCTGCACCCGGCTCATCGGGTCCTGCACATTGGCGGCGACGAAGTCGGCCAGGTCCGAACGGCTCATGGAGCCGTCCTTGGAGTTGAACGCCATCACCATCAGGAACGAGTCCGAGGACTTGGTCACCTGCACACCCTGTTGCTGCACTTCCTGCGGCAGCAGCGGGGTGGCCAGCTGCAGCTTGTTCTGCACCTGCACCTGGGCGATGTCCGGGTTGGTGCCCGGCGCGAAGGTGATCGCGATCTGGGCGTTGCCCGCCGAATCACTGGTGGAGGTGATGTACAGCAGGTTGTCGATGCCGTTCATCTGCTGCTCGATCACCTGGGTAACCGAGTCTTCCACCACCTTCGCCGACGCTCCCGGGTAGGTGGCCTCGATGGTCACCTCCGGCGGCGCCACGGTGGGGTACTGCTCCACCGGCAGGTTGTAGATCGAAAGCACCCCGGCGAGCATCATCACGATGGCGATCACCCAGGCGAAAATCGGTCTGTCGATAAAAAAGCGTGCCATGATAATCCCCGATTACTGGTTGTCGCCGCCACCCGACTGGGTGCCGCTGGACGCCGGGTTTTCGCCGTCGAGCCCTTCCTGCTGCTCTTTCTGCTTCTGCTCCGGCGGGGTTTCGCCTTTCTCCATTTGCGGGCCGGCTTCGGCGTCTTCCTCGTCCACTTTCACCGGTTTTACGGTCATGCCCGGCTGGATCTTCTGCAGACCCTCCACCACCAATCGGTCGCCGCCGCTCAGCCCTTCGGCGATCAGCCAGCGGTTGCCCACCGCGCGCTCGGTGGTCACGTTGCGGCGCTCCACCTGATCGTTGTCGTTGATCACCATGGCGGTGGCCTGGCCGGTGGAGTCCCGGGCGATGCCTTTCTGCGGCACCAGAATCGCTTCGCTGCGCTCGCCCTCGGGCAGCTTGGCGCGCACGAACATGCCCGGCAGCAGGTCGCCGTCCGGGTTGGGGAACAGGGCCCGCAGGGTCACCGAGCCGGTGCTTTCCTCCACCGCGTATTCGGAGAACTGCAGCACGCCTTCTTCCTGATACTCGCTGCCGTCTTCCATCAGCAGGGTGACCCGCGCTTCGTCCTCGCCCACTTTTTCCAGCTCGCCGTTTTCCAGCGCCTGGCGCAGGCGACGCAGCTCGCGGGCGGACTGGGTCAGGTCCACGTAAATCGGGTCCAGCTGGCGGATGGTTGCCAGGGATTGCGCCTGGTTGGCGGTCACCAGCGCGCCGGCGGTCACCGAAGAGCGGCCGATGCGTCCGCTGATCGGCGCTTCCAGGGTGGTGTAGTCCAGGTTGGTGCGGGCGCTGCTCAGCGCCGCCCGGGCCGAGGCCACCTGGGCCTGGTTTTCACCCAGCGCCGCTTCCGCCTCGTCATACTCCTGCTGGCTCACCGCTTTCATATCCAGCAGCTTCTCGAACCGCTCGGCGCGCAGCCGGGTGGACTTCAGGGTCGCCTGGGCGCGCGCCAGCTCGGCCCGGGCGCTCTCCACGTCCGCCTGGTAGAGGCTGTCGTCGATGCGGTAGAGCGGCGCGCCTTTTTCCACCAGCTGGCCTTCCTCGAACAGCCGCTCTTCAATGATGCCGTTGACCTGCGGGCGCACCTCGGCCACTTGGTGCGGGGTGGTGCGGCCGGGCAACTCGCTGGTGATGGTGAACGGCTCCGGTTCAACGGTGATAAAGCCGGCTTCCGGCGGCGGCCGGTCGCCACCCGCCTGGTCGTCGCCACCGCAGGCCGCGAGGGCGAGACTGAGAAATAAGGCAATCGGTAAAGCAACCGGAGCTGTGCGCATGGGAACCTCGGTTTTTCTATTAAAAGCGGATGGAAAAACAGCTTGGGAGTATACATACATTCAAAAACGTATGTATAGTGAATAAAGGATGAATCCTTAGCCACGAACGACCCAGGAGCAGCCGATGGCCAGGCGCACCAAGGCGGAAGCCCTCGAAACCCGCGAGCAGATCATCGATGCCGCCGAGCGCGTGTTTCACAAGAAAGGGGTGTCCCGCTCGTCCCTGAGTGACATCGCCGAGGAGGCGGGCGTCACCCGTGGTGCGATCTACTGGCATTTCAAGAACAAGCACGATGTCTTCGTCGCCATGACCGAACGGCACCGTCTGCCCATGGAATCCCTCTCCCAACAGGCGGAAAGCCCGGACGAGACCGACCCGCTGGGCAAGCTCCGCGAGCTGCTGGTTTACGTGCTCCACGATACCGTGCGAGATCCGTGCCGGAAACGCGTGTTTGAAATTATCTTCCACAAATGCGAGTTCACCGCCCAGACCGACCCGCTCATGGCCCGCCAGCAGGAAACCTACCTGGACGGCTCGGACAAGATCCGCCGCACCCTCAATAACGCCATCGCCCAGGGCCAGCTGCCCGACACCCTCAACATCGAGCGTGCCATCACCATGTTGCACGTGCAGATGACCGGCATGCTCTACACCTGGCTGCTGATCCCCGACTCCTTCGACCTGGAAGCCGAAGCCGAGCACTTCGTCGACTGCTACCTCGGCAGCCTGCGCGAATGCCCCTCCCTGTCCGGTCAGTAATTTCGGAACATCGTTCCGAAAAATTTGACGCGACCATCCGGTCATGCCACATTTCGGGGCCGATTCGAATGCCAGAATAAACACGAGATAACCTCGAGGAGAGCCCCCCGATGTTGCCCCTTTCCGACCGGGCCCAGGCCCTGTATGACCAGCTCGTCGCCTTCATGGACGCCCACGTGTATCCCGCCGAGGCCGTCTACGCCGAACAGCACGGCAACAGCGACGACCGCTGGACCCCGCCGCCGATCATCAAGGAACTGAAGAACAAGGCCAAAGCCGAAGGGCTCTGGAACCTGTTCCTGCCGGAAAGCGAGCACGGCGCCGGCCTCAGCAACTACGACTACGCCCACCTGTGTGAAGTGATGGGCCGCAGCGCCATCGCCCCGCAAATCTTCAACTGCGCGGCGCCGGACACCGGCAATATGGAAGTGCTGGCCCGCTACGGCACCCCGGAACAGCAGGAACAGTGGCTCAAGCCGCTGCTCAACGGCGAAATTCGCTCCTGCTTCTCGATGACCGAACCGGCGGTGGCCTCGTCCGACGCCACCAACATCTGCACCGAGATCAAGCGTGACGGCGACGACTACGTGATCAACGGCCGCAAATGGTGGTCCTCCGGCGCCATGTCCAGCGAGTGCAAGATCGCCATCGTGATGGGCAAGAGCGACCCGGACGCGCCGCGCCACCAGCAGCAGTCACAGATTCTGGTACCGCTGGACACCCCCGGCGTGAAGATCGAGCGCGCCCTGCACGTGTTCGGCTACGACCACGCCCCCAAGGGCCACGCGGAAATCACCTTCACCGACGTGCGGGTGCCGGCCAGCAACCTGATTCTCGGCGAAGGCCGCGGCTTCGAAATCGCCCAGGGCCGCCTGGGCCCGGGCCGTATCCACCACTGCATGCGTTCCATCGGCGTCGCCGAGCGCGCCCTGGAAGCCATGTGCAAGCGGGTGGAAGAGCGCGAGGCCTTCGGCCGCAAGCTGTCCCAGTTCGATTCGATCCGCAAGAACATCGCCCGCTCGCGCCTGGAGATCGAGCAGGCCCGGCTGATGACCCTGAAAGCGGCGCACATGATGGACACCGTCGGTAATAAGGTGGCCCGCCAGGAAATCGCCATGATCAAAGTGATCGCCCCGGAAATGGCCGCCAACGTGGTCGACCGCGCCATTCAGGTGCACGGCGCCCTGGGCGTCTGCCAGGACACCTTCCTGGCCAGCGCCTGGGCCAACCTGCGCACCCTGCGGCTGGCCGACGGCCCCGACGAAGTGCATCTGGACTCCATCGCCAAGCTGGAACTGGGCCGTTACCGATAACAAGAACCGATGCAGGATGCAGGATTCAGGATACAGCGCGGTCATGGCAGAGCCGCCTTGACGCGCCGTGCCCGCGCACAAACGGTCATGCGCGGGCACGGGCGTGGAACCGCCGATGACGTTTTCCGCGCCTGCATCCTGAATCCTGAATCGTCCGGAGGACATTCTTTATGAGCAAGCTCTTCGATCTGAAAGGCAAGGTCGCCCTGATCACCGGCTCCACCAAGGGCATCGGCAAGGCCATCGCCGAGGAAATGGCCGCCGCGGGCGCCAAGGTGGTGATCTCCAGCCGCAAGCCGGAGCCCTGCCACCAGGTCTGCGAGGCGATCAAGGCCGCCGGCGGCGAGGCCATCGCCGTGCCTTGCAACGTGGGCAAGAAAGACGACCTGATGAACCTGGTGGATGAGACCCTGGCCGCCTTCGGCCGCATTGATATTCTGGTCTGCAACGCCGCCACCAACCCGGTCTACGGTCCCACCTCCGAGCTCACCGACGAGGCCTGGGACAAGATCATGGACACCAACGCCAAGGGCACCTTCTGGCTGTGCAACCGGGTACTGCCGGAAATGGACAAGAACGGCGGCGGCAACGTGATTATTATTTCCAGCATCGCCGGCCTGCGCGGCAACGCCACCATCGGCACCTACGGCGTCTCCAAGGCCGCCGAAGCGGCCCTGGCGCGCAACCTGGCGGTGGAGTGGGGCCCGCGCAACATCCGCGTCAACAGCATCGCCCCCGGCCTGGTGCGCACCGACTTCGCCAAGGCGCTCACCGAGGACCCGGTGCGCCGCCAGCGCGCCGAGGAGCGCACCCCGGTGCGGCGCATCGGCGAGCCGGTGGACATCGCCGGCGTGGCGCTGTTCCTGGCCAGCCCGGCCAGCGCCTACGTCACCGGGCAGACCATCGTCGCCGACGGCGGCGAAACCATTTGTTAGCGACCGGCGTTATGGAACAGCTCTTGTGGGAGCGGGCCCTGCCCGCGAAAGGCCGGTAACGCCGGCCGGCAGGATACCAGAGGCTTTATAAAGCGGATTACCAACAAGGTCTCTGGAATCCTGCCGGGTGGCTTCGCCACCCTTTCGCGAGCAGGCTCGCTCCCACAGCGGCGCCGCGAACTTGATTCGAGGAAGAGTTATGGAAGGTCAACCGGAAATCGTCCCTGTGCTTGAGGCGCACCGCCTGGATGAGGCGCGTCTCGCCGAGTACCTGGAACAGCACAATCTGCTCGACGGCGCGCTCAAGGTGCGCCAGTTCCAGGGCGGGCAGTCCAACCCCACCTACTTGCTGCAGAGCGGCGACCGCGAGTACGTGCTGCGCAAGAAGCCGCCGGGCAAGGTGCTGCCGTCCGCCCACCAGGTGGACCGGGAATACCGCGTCATGAAGGCGCTCGGCGAACACAGCGAGGTGCCGGTGCCGGCCATGCACCTGCTGTGCGAAGACGATGACGTGATCGGCACCAGCTTCTACGTGATGGATTTCGTGCCCGGCCGGGTGTTCACCCAGCCGCAGCTGGAAGCCCTGCCCAAGGATCAGCGCGCCGACCTCTACAACGACAAGATCGACACCCTGGCCAAGCTGCACAGCGTCGACTACCAGGCCGCCGGCCTGGGCGATTTCGGCAAGCCCAAGGGCTACGTGGAGCGCCAGGTGAAACGCTGGAGCGCCCAGTACGAAGCCTCCAAGACCGATGAAATGCCGGCCATGGACAACCTGATGGCGTGGCTGGCGGACAATATTCCCCAGGACGACAGCGCCGCCATCGCCCACGGCGACTTCCGCCTCGGCAACCTGCTGGTGGATAACCGCACCCCCGACGTGGTGGCGGTGCTCGACTGGGAACTGGCCACCATCGGCCACCCGCTCGCCGACCTGGCCTACTGCTGCCTGCCGTACCACATGCCCCACGGCGTCAACGGCGTGCGCGGCCTCGACGGCCTGGACCTGCGCGCCCGCGGCATCCCCGACGAGCAGAGCCTGCTGCAGCGCTACTGCGAAGGCGCCGGCCGCGACGGCATCAACGACTGGCCGGTGTTCCTGGCCTTTGCCTTGTTCCGTTCCGCGGCTATTCTGCAAGGCGTTTACGCCCGCGCCCTGCAAGGCAACGCCAGCAACCGCAACGCCCTGGAAGTGGGCAAGCGGGCCGGCCTGATCGCCGAGCGCGGCTGGCAGATCGCAAGAACACACAAGTAACAGTGAACAGTGAACAGGTAACAGTGAACAGTTAATAGTTGGGCGGCTCCGTGGCACGGCTTTAGCGACGCAGCCGCCCAACTATTCACTATTAACTGTTAACTATTAACTTTTTTTGGGGTTTATATGAGGCCGTTTGGCAGGATTTTGTTGACCAATGATGACGGCATCGACGCGCCGGGCCTGAAGGTCGCCGAGGACATCGCCGCGCAGCTCGCCGAGGAAGTCTGGGTGGTGGCGCCGGAGCACGACCAGAGCGGGGTGGGGCAGGGCATTTCGCTGCACACGCCGCTGCGCGTCTACCACCACGGCGAGCGGCGCTTCGCGGTGTCCGGCACGCCGGCGGACTGCGTGATGTTCGCCATGGCGGAATGGTTCGAGGAGGAGGCGCCGGATCTGGTGCTCTCCGGCGTCAACTGCGGCGCCAACCTGAGCGATTCGGTGATGTATTCGGGCACCGTCGGCGCGGTGCTCGCCGCCGCCCACCTGGGCCTGCCGGGCATCGCCCTGAGCCAGGCGTTCGTCGACCGCGCCGCCATCGATTACGCGCCCACCACCCGCTACGCCGCCGGTCTGATCCGCGAGCTGTGGCAGGCCGGCGCCGACCGCGACGGCTACCAGCGCGCCTGCTGGAACATCAACTTCCCCGACCTGCCGGTGGCGGAGCTGCGCGGCAGCCGTTTCACCCGGCAGATCGGCGGCGGCATCGCCGGGCCGCGCCTGGTGCACGGCACCGACGGCCGCGGGCTGGCCTACCACTGGCTGTCGTTCGAGCGCCGTCCGTCCAGCATCGACCACCCGCAATCCGACGTGGTCGCCCTGCGCGATGGGCACATCTCGGTGATGCCCCTGCAGCCCACCCGCTGCGATGACGCGCTGGCGGATGAATGCTTCCAGCAAGGCGACCGGCCTTTGCCCGGATAGCGTAAGGTCGAGGCACCTTGTAGGAGCGGGCCCTGCCCGCGAAAGGGTGGCGAAGCCACCCGGCAGGATTCCAGAGACCCCCGGAATGCGAAACCATATTCCAAAATAGTATTGACGCCCCAGGGGCGCCATGTCAGATTGACCGCTTGGTCAACTTCAGTACTGGTTCTGTATCCGCGTTAACAAAAGCGCGGGTCAGGGTCCGGTACTGTCCGCGTCTCCGCGGGCCTTACAACAATCCAAACGGCCGGCACCGGTTTTCCGGTGCCGGCCGTCGATATAGAAAATATATAGGGAGAGCACAGGCATGTTTGATCGGCATTTTGCCGTCTGGCCGGAGGGGCTGCCTCACCAGCTCAAGCTTCCGGAAACCAGCCTTTACAGCAACCTCGAAATTTCCGCGCTGCGCTACCCGGATGAGAACGCGATCATCTACTACGATGCGCCCATCACCTACCGGGAACTCAAGCAGCAGGTGGACGCCCTGGCCGGCGAACTGAAGCACCTGGGCGTGGAAAAAGGCGACCGGGTGATGCTGTTCATGCAGAACGCACCGCAGTTCATCATCGGTTACTACGCCATTCTGCGCGCCAACGCCATTGTCGTGCCGATCAACCCGATGAACCGCAGCGCCGAGCTCGAGCACTACCTGCAGGACACCCAGGCCTCCGTGTGCATCTGCAGCCAGGAAGTGTTCCCGCACATCGAGCCGCTGATCGGCCATGAGCGTCTGCGCCATGTGATCGTCGCCGCCTACAGCGACTACATTCACCCGCAGACCGACCTCGACCTGCCCGCCGAGGTGGCCGCCCCGGCGCAGCCGCTCTCCACCGCCGGCACCATCGCCTGGGGCGACGCCCTGGGCGCCGGTCACCAGCCCGGTGAACTGCTGGTGGGCCCGGACGATCTGGCCGTGTTCCCCTACAGCTCCGGCACCACCGGCGCGCCCAAGGGCTGCATGCACACCCATCGCTCGGTGATGGCCACCTGCGTGCACGGCGCCGCCTGGCGCTCCGGCGGCGGCCGCGAGGGCGTGACCCTGTCCACGCTGCCGTATTTCCACGTCACCGGCATGCAGGGCGCCATGAACGGCCCCATTTTCGTGGGCTCCTGCATCGTGCTGATGACCCGCTGGGACCGCCGCACCGCGGCCAAGCTGATCGAGCGCTACCGGGTCACCAGCTGGACCAACATCGTCACCATGGCCATCGATCTGCTTTCCGACCCGGACGTGGAAAGCTTCGACCTGTCCAGCCTTGAGAACATCGGCGGCGGCGGGGCGGCCATGCCCGAAGCGGTGTCCGATAAGCTGTTCAAGCTTACCGGTCTGCGTTACATCGAAGGGTACGGCCTGTCCGAAACCATCGCCGCTACCCATATCAACCCCTCCGAAAAACCCAAAAAGCAGTGTCTGGGCATTCCGGTCTTTGACGTGGATTCACGGGTGATCGACGTGGACACCGGCAAGGAGATGGGCGTCGGCGAAGTGGGCGAGATCATCTCCCGCGGCCCGCAGATCTTCCAGGGTTACTGGAACCGCCCCTTGGAAACCCAGAAAGCCTTCATCGAAATCGACGGCGAACGTTTCTTCCGCACCGGCGACATGGGCTACTACGACGAAGAGGGCTACTTCTTCATCGTTGACCGGGTGAAACGCATGATCAATGCGTCCGGTTTTAAAGTTTGGCCCGCCGAGGTCGAAAGTCTTATGTACCGGCATCCCGCGATCCAGGAAAGCTGTGTCATCTCCGCCCCCCACGAGCGCCGCGGCGAAACCGTGAAAGCCTGTGTGGTGCTGGCCGCCGACCACAAGGGCAAGGTCAGCGAAGACGAGATCATCGCCTGGTGCAAGGAACAGATGGCCGCCTACAAGGTGCCTCAGATCGTCGAGTTCCGCGATGAGCTGCCGCGCTCGCCCACCGGCAAGGTGATGTGGCGCGCGATGCAGGAAGAGGAATGGGCTGACCAGCAACAACAAGCCTGACAATTCCAAAAACCCAAAAAAGCTGAAACAACTTCCCGCAGTTCGAACGACGCGGATGGGACCTCGCCGCTCGCTGGGAGGTTGTTTCTCAAATAACACGAACAGGAGGCTCAGCCTTGGACGCGTTTCTTCAGCAAGCGCTTAATGGCCTCACTCTGGGCAGCATCTACGGCCTCGTGGCCCTGGGTCTGACCCTGGTGTACGGCATTTTGCACGTTCCCAACTTTGCCCACGGTGCTCTCTACATGGTGGGCGCCTACATCAGTTACTACATCATGGTGGATCTGGGGCTCAACTACTGGATCGCCATGCTCGGCGCCGGCCTTTTCGTGGCCGTGCTGTCGGTGCTCTGTGAACGCCTGGTCTTCCACCCGCTGCGGCACGCGCCGCCGATCCACGACAAGATCGCCGCCATCGGCATCCTGTTGTTCCTGGAAGCGGTGGTGCAGATGCACTGGGGTTCCGATTTCCGCCGCATGCCGACCCCCTATACCGGCATTCTGGAATTCGGCGGCCTGGTGCTGCCGGCCCAGCGGCTGCTGATCATCGTCGGCGCCTTCTCGATCATGGGCGCGCTGCACCTGTACCTGAAGAAGACCATGACCGGCTCCACCATCATCGCCATGGCGCAGAACCGGGAAGGCGCCTTCCTGGTCGGCATCGACGCCAACCGCGTGGCCATGATGACCTTCGCCATCGCCGGTTTCCTGGCGGCGGTGGGCGCCAGCCTGTTCGCGCCGATCAACCTGGTGTACCCGGCCATGGGCCACCTGGTGATCATGAAGGCCTTCGTGATCATTATTCTCGGCGGCATGGGCAGCATCCCCGGCGCCATCGTCGGCGGTCTGATCATCGGCTTCGCCGAAGCGCTGGGCGGCTACTACGTCTCCAGCACCTATAAGGATCTGATTGCCTTTGTTCTGCTGGTGGTGATTCTCTCCATCAAGCCCACCGGCCTGTTCACCAAGGGGGTGCGCTAATGGATCGCATTGCCAACTTCTTCGCCAGCCCGGCCATGAAAGTGGTGCTGTTGGCGTTCGCCCTGATTTTCCCGCTGATCGCGGGCAGCGAATACCAGATCTACGTGATGGCTCTGGCCTTTATCTGGGCCATCGCCGTGTACGGCCTGAACATCATCACCGGCTTCTGTGGCCAGCTGAACCTGGCCCACGGCGGCTTCTTCGCCATCGGCGCCTATGTGGTGGCGATCCTCACCGTGGATCACGGCTGGGCGTTCTGGCCCGCCTTTGTCGCCTCCGGCGTGTTCTCGGCGGTGTTCGGTTTCCTGGTGGGCATCGTGTCCCTGCGTCTCAAGGAACACTACTTCGCCATCTTTACCCTGTGCGTGGGCTTCATCATCTACCTGCTGCTGGATAAGTGGGAAGCGCTCACCCACGGCTCCCTGGGCATCATCAACATCGCGCCGCCGGAAGGCTTCGGGCTGATCGACTTCACCCGCACCATTCCGTTCTACTACCTGGTGCTGTTCTTCCTGGTACTGGCGATCGTGCTGGTGAGCCGTATTTCCAGCTCCCTGGTGGGCCGCACCTTCCTGGCCATCCGTATCAGTGACGACCTGGCCCAGTCCCTGGGCATCAACCTGATGCGCAACAAGGTCCTGGCGTTCGTGCTCTCCACCGTCTACGCCGGCCTCGCCGGTGGCCTGTACGCCGGTGTGGTGCGCTTTATCGGCCCGGCGGAAGCCGAGGTGGTGCACACCTTCGACATCATCACCTACCTGCTGGTGGGCGGTATCGGCACCCTGATGGGCCCGCTGGTGGGCACCATGGCGATCACCTGGCTGACCCAGGCGGTGCAGTCCTTCGAGGAGTACCGGATGATCGTCTTCGGTCCCCTGCTGGTACTGCTGGTGATCTTCATGCCCAAGGGCGTGGTCGGCACCTTCCTGACCTGGCGCGGCCGCCGTCTGGCGAGCAAAGCGCCGGCCAAAGAAGGCCAGACCCGTGTCGGCGACAGCGCCACTTCGTCCAAGGAGGCCAGCGACAATGCTTAAGATCAATAATCTCACCAAGCGCTTCGGCGGCCTGGCGGCGGTCAACGACGTGAGCGTGGAATTCGCCGCCGGCCAGATCAACGCGATCATCGGCCCCAACGGCGCCGGCAAGACCACCTTCTTCAACCTGGTGGCCGGCGCCATGCCGCCCACCTCCGGCAGCATCGAGTTCAACGGCATGGACGTCACCGGCATGGCGCCGGACCGCATTGCCCGTCTCGGTATCGCGCGGACCTTCCAGACCACCAAGCTGTTCGAGCAGTCCACGGTGCTGGATAACCTGATCGTCGGTCACCGGCTGCGTACCCAATCGCGGCTCTGGGACGTGATCATCAACTCCAAGCGGCTGCGCGACGAAGAGAAGAAGTGCCGGGCGAAAGCCGCCGAGGTGCTGGACTTCGTCGGTCTCAGCCACATCGGCCACCGCTACATCGCCGACACCACCCAGGAAGAGCGCAAGCGGGTGGCGTTCGCGCTGGCCATGGCCACCGATCCGGAACTGGTGCTGCTCGACGAGCCCGCCGGCGGCATCAACCCGGAAGAGACCGAAAACCTGGCGGCGCTGATTCGCAAAATGGTCGACCACGGCATCACCGTGTGCCTGATCGAGCACAAAATGGACATGATCATGAGCCTGGCCGACAAGATCATGGTGTTGGACCACGGCGAGAAGATCGCCGAAGGCACGCCGGAACAGATCAAGACCAATCCGGTGGTCATCGAAGCTTATCTGGGGAGTGAAGAAGATGTTGAAGCTTGAGAACGTGGACGCCAAGTACGACAGCTTCAAGGCCCTGGACGGCGTTTCCATGAGCGTGGAGCAGGGCGAGCTGGTGGTGCTGCTGGGCGCCAACGGCGCCGGCAAGAGCACCCTGTTCAACACCATCAGCGGTTTGCTCAAGGCGTCCGCCGGCAAGATCAGCCTGAACGGCGAGGACGTGACCGGCCGCAAACCCTCCGCGCTGGTGCAGGCCGGCGTGGTGCAGTGCCCGGAAGGCCGCAAGCTGTTTCCCGAAATGTCAGTGCTGAAAAATCTCTGGCTGGGGGGCTACGTACACCGCCGCGATAAGGCGGGTATGAAAAAAACCCTTGAGCATGTCCTTGCAATGTTCCCCATTTTAGACGAGAAAAAGGATCAGCCCGCCGGTTCCCTGAGTGGCGGTCAGCAGCAGATGGTGGCGATCGGCCGCGCCCTGATGGGCCGTCCCAAGCTGCTGCTGCTGGATGAGCCGTCGCTGGGTCTGGCGCCGCTGGTGGTCAAGCAGGTGTTCGAAGCCGTGCAGACCATCAACAAGGAAGGCACCTCGGTGCTGCTGGCGGAGCAGAACGCGTTCGCGGCACTGAAAATCGCGACCCGAGCCTACGTGATGGAGAACGGCCGTCTGGTGATGGAAGGCGACCGCGACGCCATGCTGGGTAACGAAGAAGTACGCAAAGCTTACATCGGCGCCTGAGGGCGCCGTGCAACACACTTAATTTCCGACCACATCCCAAACAATAAAGAAAGGGAGAGAAAGAGCATGAAAGTATTGAAATCCTTCCGTCGCCTGGCCGCCGCCAGCGCCGTAGCCCTCGCCATCGGTGGCGCGGCCCATGCCGACGAAGTGAACATCGGCTTCACCGGCCCGCTCAGCGGCGGTGCCGCCCTGTACGGTGAGAACACCCTGGAAGGCCTGCGCATGGCCGCCGAGGAAATCAACGCCGCCGGTGGCATCACCGTCGACGGTGAGAAACACACCATCAACATCCAGGCCCTGGACGACAAGTACTCGCCCAGCCAGGCGGCCGTGAACGGCAAGCGTCTGGTGCAGCAGTACAACGCGCCGGTGATCTTCACCCCGCACTCCGGCGGCACCTTCGCCCTGCAGGCGTTCAACGAGCGTGACGGCTTCCTGGTGATGTCCTACACCTCCGTGCCGGCGGTGACCTCCAAGGGCAACAAGCTGACCGTGAAGATTCCGCCCAACTTCACCGACTACATCGAGCCGTTCTCGCGCATCACCATGGACCGCTTCGGCAACAAACTGGGTGTCGCCAACGCCACCCACGACTACGCCAAGTATTGGACCAAGGAGTTCGTGCCGGTATGGCGTGAGCTGGGCGGCGAAGTCGCGGCCATGAACCCGATGGACTACAACAAGTCTGCGGACTTCTACACCGGCGTCAGCAAGGTGCTGTCCGAAGATCCCGACGTCATGTTCGTCGGCGGTGCCTCCGAGCCCACCGGCCTGGTGGTGCGTCAGGCCCGCGAACTGGGCTTCAAGGGCGGCTTCATCCTGATGGATCAGGCCAAGATGGACGAAGTGGCCAAGGTATCCGGCGGCATCAAGTCCCTGGAAGGCTCCGTGGGCGTGGTACCCCTGGACAAGTACGAGAACGAAGGCGCCAAGCTGTTCCTCGAGAAGTGGCAGCAGGAGCACAACGGCGTGGCCACCTCCGAAACCGCGTACAACTACTTCGCCATGTACCTGATCGCCCAGGCGATGCAGGAAGCCGGCACCGTGGACGACGCCAAGGCGATCCGCGCGGCCATCGCGTCCGCCATGGAGAAAGTGTCCGTGGAACATAACCCCTACGACGTGGACGGCATCGACGAAGCCGGCAACCTGGGCGCCGACCCGCAGATCGCCGAAGTCGTCGACGGCGAAGTGGTGCTGCGCAAGTTGTCCGAAATCACCGAGTAAACGCCGCGCCTCACACTGTGAAGCAACGCCGAGAAAGGGCACCCTGTGAGGTGCCCTTTTCGGTTAAAGAAAGGCTGTGCGAGCGGGCTTGTGCGAGCGGGCCCTGCCCGCGAAAGGGTGGCTTTAGCCACCCGGCAGGATACCAGAGACGCTGTTTGTGCCGCCGTTAAGCGTCTCTGGTATCCCGCCGGCAAGCGGAGCTTGCCTTTCGCGGGCAAGGCCCGCTCCCACAAGGTCCGCTCCCATAGGGTGTAGCCAACAACAGAGTTGGTCCGCTAGATAAAACCTAATTCCGAAATAATTGATAATGGCCCGGATTTTCTTATACTGAAGCGTCCGGGAGTGAACCGTTTCCACGGGATGCGCGGCGCCGTCGCGGCCCCTCCGGCCGCCGCACCGCGGGTCCCCCGCTGAAGGAGGAATCATGAGCGAGGTAGTGAGCTACCGTCTTGAAGGCGACATCGGTGTTATCGGCGTCGACTATCCGCCGGTCAACGCCCTGGGTCAGGGTGTGCGCGAAGGGCTGGTCAACTGCCTGCGCCAGGGCCTGGAAGACGACCAGGCCAAAGCCCTGGTGGTGATCGGCGAAGGCCGCACCTTCCCCGCCGGCGCCGACATCCGTGAATTCGGCAAGCCGCCCGCCGGGCCCGCCCTGCCGGACGTGATCAGCGAATACGAAAGCAGCGACAAGCTGGTGATCGCCGCCATCCACGGCACCGCCCTGGGCGGCGGCCTGGAAGTGGCGCTGGGCTGCGACTACCGCGTCGCCCTGGAATCCGCCAAGGTCGGCCTGCCGGAAGTGAAGCTGGGCCTGCTGCCCGGCGCCGGCGGCACCCAGCGTCTGCCCCGTCTGGTCGGCGCCAAGGCCGCCCTGGACATGATCGTCGGCGGCAACCCGGTGAAAGCCAAGGACGCCTACAAAGTCGGCATCGTCGACGAAGTGGTCGGCGGTGATCTGCTCGAAGGCGCGCTCGCCTACGCCCGCAAGCTGGTGGCCGACAACGCCCCGCTGCGCAAGATCCGCGACCTGGACGTGAAGAAAGAAGACGCGGACCTGTTCACCAACTACGAGAAATCCATCGCCCGCAAGCAGCGCGGCTTCAAAGCGCCGTTCCACTGCATCAAAGCGGTCCAGGCCGCCGTGGAGCTGCCCTTCGACGAGGGTATGAAGCGCGAGCGCGAGCTGTTCGCCGAGCTGCTGGTGAGCGCCGAGTCCCGCGCCCAGCGCCACGTCTTCTTCGCCGAGCGCGAAGTGGCCAAGGTACCCGGCCTGCCCAAGGACACCGCCAAGCGTGACGTGAACAGCGCCGCCATCATCGGCGCCGGCACCATGGGCGGCGGCATCGCCATGAACTTCGCCAACGCCGGCATCCCGGTGAAGATTCTCGAGGTGAAGGAAGAGGCGCTGGAGAAAGGTATCGCGGTAATCCGCAAGAACTACGAGAACACCGCCAAGAAGGGCCGCATCACCCAGGAGCAGGTGGAGCAGCGCATGGCGCTGATCCAGCCCACGCTCAGCTACGACGACCTGAGCGACGTGGACCTGGTGATCGAAGCGGTGTTCGAGAACATGGACGTCAAGAAAGCCGTGTTCACCGAGCTGGACCGGGTCTGCAAGCCCGGCGCCATCCTCGCCACCAACACCTCCACCCTGGACGTGAACCGCATCGCCTCCTTCACCAAGCGTCCCGAGGACGTGGTGGGCATGCACTTCTTCAGCCCCGCCAACGTGATGAAGCTGCTGGAGAACGTACGCGGCGAGAAGACCTCCGACGAGGTGGTCGCCACCGTCATGGACCTGAGCCGCCGCATCGGCAAGGTCGGCGTGCTGGTGGGCGTATGCCACGGCTTCGTCGGCAACCGCATGCTGCACAAGCGTCAGGCGGAAGCGGTACAGCTGGTCAACGAAGGCGCCAACCCGGCGCAGGTGGACAAAGTGCTGTTCGACCTGGGCTTCCCCATGGGCCCGTTCGCCATGTCCGACCTGGCCGGCATGGATGTGGGCTACCGCATCCGCGAAGAGCTGCGCAAGGAAGACCCGGACAACGCGCCGCCGCGCAACTGGACCGACGATCTGGTGGAGCAGGGCCGTCTCGGTCAGAAGACCCAGGCCGGCGTGTTCGACTACAAGGAAGGCGACCGCACCCCGGTGCCTTCATCCGAAGTCGACGCCTTGATCGCTAAATTCCGCGAAGAGAACGGTATCCAGCCCCGGGACATCTCCGACCAGGAAATCCTCGAGCGCTGCATGTACATCATGGTCAACGAGGGCGCCAAGATCCTGGAAGAGGGCATCGCCGCCCGCCCGCTGGACGTGGACGTGATCTGGATCTACGGCTACGGCTTCCCGGTGTACCGCGGTGGCGTCCTGTTCTGGGCCGATTCCGTGGGCCTCAAGACCATTTACGACAAGGTGAGCCAGATTTACCAGGAAACCGGCTCCGACACCTGGAAGCCGGCCGCGCTGCTGGAAAAACTGGCTAAAGAAGGCAAGGGCTTCTACAGCTGAACGCGAAGCCCCCAAGCCGCCTAAGACACAGAGGTTATTATGGACATTAATTACACCGCCGAAGAGCGCGCCTTCCGTGACGAAGTGCGTACCTTCCTGAACGAAAAGCTGCCCAAGGACATTGCCAGCAAGGTGAAAGAGCACAAGCGCCTGGGCAAGGAAGACACCATCCGCTGGCAGAAAATTCTCAACGAGCAGGGCTGGCTGGCCCTGCACTGGCCGAAAGAGTACGGCGGCACCGGCTGGAGCCCGATCCAGAAGCACATCTTCGAGGAAGAGTGCGCGGAAGCCGGCGCCCCCACCGTGCTGCCGTTCGGCGTCAACATGGTCGCCCCGGTGATCATCAAGTTCGGCACCCAGGAGCAGAAGGACTACTACCTGCCGCGCATCCTGCGCAGCGACGACTGGTGGTGTCAGGGTTACTCCGAGCCGGGCGCCGGTTCCGACCTGGCCGGCCTGAAAACCCGCGCCGTGCGCGACGGTGACCACTACATCGTCAACGGCCAGAAGACCTGGACCACCCTGGGCCAGCACGCCAACATGATTTTCTGCCTGGTGCGCACCGACCCGGACGCCAAGAAACAGGAAGGCATCTCCTTCCTGCTCATCGACATGGAGAAAAGCGAAGGCATCACCGTGCGTCCGCTGATCACCCTGGACGGCGAGCATGAAGTCAACGAAGTGTTCTTCGACGACGTCAAAGTGCCGGTGGAAAACCTGGTCGGCGAAGAGAACAAAGGCTGGACCTGCGCCAAGTACCTGCTCACCTTCGAGCGTACCGGCATCGCCGGCGTGGGCAGCTCCAAGGCCGCCCTGGCGCACCTTAAGCAGGTGGCCCGCGAGCAGCAGGTCAACGGCAAGCCGCTGATCGAAGAGCCGCACTTCCGCAGCCGCCTGGCGGACGTGGAAATGGAGCTGATGTCCCTGGAAATGACCAACCTGCGCACCGTGGCCGCCGCCGAAGCCGGTGGTGTACCGGGCGCGGAAAGCTCCTTCCTGAAGATCATGGGCACCGAGCTGCGCCAGGAGATCACCGATCTGTTCCGCCGCGCCGCCGGCCCGCACGCGCTGCCGTTCCTGCCGGAACAGCTGGCCGGTGATTTCGACGGCGAGACCGTCGGCCCCGAGTTCGCCGGGTCCGTGGCCAGCCGTTACTTCAACTTCCGCAAGCTCTCCATTTTCGGGGGCTCCAACGAAATTCAGAAGAACATCATCTCCAAGATGATTCTCGGTCTGTAAGGAGACGAACATGGATTTCAAATTCAGCGACGAGCAGCGCATGCTCGAAGAGACCGTGGGTCGTCTGGTCCGTGACAGCTACACCTTCGACGCCCGCAACAAGGCACTGGAATCAGAGCACGGCTTCAGCACCGACACCTGGACCCAGTTCGCCGAACTGGGCCTGCTGGGCGTGCCGTTCTCCGAAGAGGCCGGCGGCTTCAACGGCGGCGGCCCGGAACTGATGGTGGTGGCCGAAGGCTTCGGCCGCGGCCTGGTGGTGGAACCCTACCTGGCCACCGTGGTGCTGTCCGGCGTGCTGATCGACAAGCTCGGCAACGACGCCCAGAAAGAGCAGTACCTGCCGGCCATCATCGGCGGTGAGACCCGCTTCGCCCTGGCCAACTACGAAACCAAGGGTCGCTACGACCACCGTTTCGTGGAAACCAGCGCCAAGAAAGACGGCGACGGCTACGTGATCAACGGCGAGAAAGCCGTGGTCCTGCACGGTGACAGCGCCGACCAGCTGGTGGTGATCGCCCGCACCGGCGGCAGCGGCAACGACAAAGACGGCCTCAGCGCCTTCATCGTCGACGCCGGCGCCGACGGCGTCAGCCGCCGCGGCTACCCGACCATCGACGGCCTGCACGCCGCCGACATCACCTTCAAGGACGTGAAAGTCGGCGCCGACGCGCTGCTCGGCGACGAAGGCAAGGCCCTCGACGCCCTGGAAGCGACTCTGGACCTGGCGCTGATCACCCTGTGCGCGGAAGCCTCCGGCGCCATGGAAGTGGCCTGCGACCAGACCCTGGACTACATCAAGGAACGCCAGCAGTTCGGCGTGCCGATCGGTAAGTTCCAGGCCCTGCAGCACCGCATGGTGGAAATGCGCATGGAGCTGGAAAAAGTACGTTCCATCACCATGCTCGCCGCCTGCAGCCTCGACGTGGAGCCGCAACTGCGCAAAAAGCGCATCTCCGCCGCCAAGGCCCAGGTCGGCAAATCCGGCCGCAAGGTCGCCGAGGAAGCGATCCAGCTGTTCGGCGGCATGGGCATGATGGAAGAGACCCCGGTCTCCCATTACGCCAAGCGTATCGTCATGATCGACCACTGGTTGGGCGACCGCGAATACCACCTCGGTGTTCTCGAAGACCTGATCGACGTGGACGACCACGCAGCGTGAAAAAAGGGCGGCCTTCGGGCCGCCCTTTTTAGTTAACTCGTAGGAGCGGGCCCCGCCCGCGAAAGGGGGCGAAGCCCCCGGCAGGATTCCAGAGCGCTTTATAAGCAGGTCACCAACAACCTCTCTGGCATCCTGCCGGCAAGCAAGCTTGCCTTTCGCGGGCAAGGCCCGCTCCTACAACGCTACTAACAACAATGTTTCTCGGGAGAGCTCCAACCATGACTACCAACCGTCAGATCATTCTCGCCAAACGCCCCACCGGCATGCCCGGTGACGAAAACCTCAAGCTCCAGGAAGGCGCCGTGCCCGAAGTGGGCGAGGGCCAGGTGCTGGTACGCACCATCTATCTGTCCCTGGACCCCTACATGCGCGGCCGCATGAGCGCCGCCAAATCCTACGCCGCCAGCGTCGAGGAAGGCTCGGTGATGGAAGGCGCCACCGTCGGCCAGGTGGTGGAATCGCGCAGCGGCGACTTCAAGCAGGGCGACTACGTGCTGTGCCCGGGCGGCTGGCAGGAATACTCCGTCAATTCGCCCAAGGCGATGCGCAAGCTGGACCCGGCCCAGGCGCCGATCAGCACCGCCGTGGGCGTGCTCGGCATGCCCGGCTTCACCGCCTACGTGGGCCTGGATGAAATCGGCAAGCCGCAGAAGGGCGAAACCGTGGTGGTGTCCGCCGCCGCCGGCGCCGTCGGCCAGGTGGTCGGCCAGATCGCCAAGCTCAAGGGCTGCCGCGTGGTCGGCGTGGCCGGCGCCGAGGACAAGTGCAAGCACGTGGTCGGCGCCTACGGCTTCGACGCCTGCGTCAACTACAAGGACGCCGACTTCCGCGAGCAGCTCGCCAAGGCCTGCCCGGACGGCATCGACGTCTACTTCGAGAACGTCGGCGGCGAAACCTTCGACGCGGTGATGGAACTGGTCAACGATTTCGCCCGCATCCCGGTGTGCGGCCGCATCGCCCACTACAACGACACCGCCCTGCCGGAAGGCCCGGACCGTCTGCCCGGCTTCATGGGCAAGGTGCTGGTCAAGCGTCTGCTGATCAAAGGCTTTATCCAGTTTGATTACATCCACCGCCAGGGCGACTTCCTCAAAGACATGCCGGTGTGGATCAGCGAGGGCAAGGTCAAATACCAGGAAGACGTGGTCGAGGGTCTGGAAAACGTGGTCAGAGCCTTCCAGGGTCTGTTGCAGGGTAAAAACCGCGGCAAGCTGCTGATCCAGGTCGGCGACGACCCGACCAAAAAATAACGGGCACCTTCCATGCCCGAAAATCCCGCCATAGAGCGTCTGTTCGAGCGCTATGGGCCGGCCTATCGATGGTACGCCACCGTCACGGTGATGCTCGGCACCCTGTCCGTGGTGCTGGCCTCCACCATCATCAATGTGGCGGTGCCCACCATCATGGCCGAGTACCGGCTCGAACAGGACCAGGTGCACTGGATCGCCACCGGTTTCCTCGCCGCCATGACCGTGGGCATGCTGCTCAACGCCTGGGCGGTGGCGCGGTTCGGCTCCCGGCGTGCCTTCCTGCTCGCCATGGCGATCTTCATCATTGCCTCGCTGGTGGGCGGCGTCAGCAACAGCTTCGGCCTGCTGGTGCTCGCCCGCGTGGTGCAGGGTGTGACCGCCGGCATGATCCAGCCCCACGCCATGATCACCATCTTCCAGGTGTTCCCGCTGCACAAACGCGGCCAGGCCATGGGCATTTACGGCATGGGCGTGATCCTCGGCCCCGCCATCGCCCCCGCCCTGGGCGGCGTGCTGGTGGACGCCTGGTCCTGGCGGGCGGTGTTCTTCGTGGTGCTGCCCGCCTGCCTGCTGGCCATGGTGATCGCCGGGCGCTTCCTGCCCGACCACCGCGAGGACGAGGCGCCGCGTCTCGACTGGGCCGGGCTGATCCTGCTCAGCCTGGGGCTGGTGGCCACGCTCTGGGCGCTGGCATCGGGCCTGCGGCGCGGCTGGCTGGACCCGCTGCTGTTCAGCGCCCTGCTAGGCGGGCCGCTGCTGTTGGTCCTGTTCGCGCTCTGGCAACGGCGTTGCCCGAACCCGCTGTTCGATCTGCGCGTGTTCGGCGCGCCGGGCTTCACCGGCGGCTTCCTGCTGTCCATCGTCATGGGCGCCGGCGTGTTCGGCTCCACCTATATGATGCCGCTGTACTTCCAGCAGGTGTCCGGGTTCAGCGCCTCCAGCGCCGGCCTCATGCTGATGCCCGCCGGCCTCGCCATGGCGTTCGTGTTTCCGTTCGTCGGCTACCTCACCGACCGCATCCCCCTGGCGCGGATGATCGCCGGCGGCCTGGCGTTCTTCATCGCCAGCATGGTGATGATGCGCGCCGCCGACCAGACCACCGCCGCCGTCTGGCTGGTGGCCTGGGCCGCCCTGGGCCGGGTCGGGCTGGGGCTGATCATGCCGCCGGTGACCACCGGCAGCCTCACGCTGCTGCCGCCGGCGCTGATCCCCCAGGGTTCCGGCATCATTAATTTCGGGCGCCAGACCGGCGGCGCCATCGGCGTCAACCTCAGTGCCATCTGCGTACAATTCTTCAGTGACCGTTACTGGCAAGCTCACCCGGAGGCCGGTCACCCGCACGCCTTCGAGGTCGGCTTCGATGACGCCTTTCTGATGTTGTTGATTGTTTATCTGCTGGCGCTCTGGCCGCTGCGCTCCATGCGGCGAGGGCTTATTGCCAATTAGGAGAGTTTTTCAATGAGTAACCTGAAACCCCACGCCTTGATCATCGGTGCCGGCGCCATCGGCAGCTTCTACGGCGCCATCCTCAAGCGCGCCGGCTGCACCGTCAGCGCCGTGGTGCGTTCCGAATACGACGCCGTCAAAGCGCACGGCTTCCGCTTCGAGAGCCCGCTGGGTGACATTTCCTGGAAACCGGATCACCTCTACAAGGACGGCGACCGCCCGGACAGCACCCCGGACTACGTGATCCTCGCCACCAAGGTCCTGCCCGGCAGCGACCGCGCCGGCCTGGTCCGCCCCTGGGTGGGCGAGGGCACCAACATCGTGCTGATCCAGAACGGCCTCGACATCGAACGGGAACTGGCCGACGCCTTCCCCGACAATCCGATCATCAGCTGCCTGGCGTTCATCGCGGTCAGCCGTGTCGCCCCCGGTGAAATCAAACACAACGCCTACGGCCGGCTGGTCATGGGCCGCTACCCCAGCGGTTTGGACAACCACTGCCAGGCCCTGAGCGACCTGTTCGTGGAAGGCGGCATCGACATCAAACTCACCGAGGAAGTGGTCCGCGAACGCTGGCTCAAATGCGTCTGGAACACGCCGTTCAACCCGCTCTCCGTGCTCGCCAACGGCGCCGACACCTACACCATGCTCGACACCCCCGGCGGCGAAAAACTGGTACGCGAAATGATGCAGGAAGTGATCGACGCCGCCGAAGCCGACGGCCACCCGCTGCCCCCGCAGATCATCGACAGCAACATCGACGGCACCCGCAAAATGCCCGCCTACAAAAACAGCATGGCGCTGGACTACCTCAACGACCGCCCCATTGAGCTCGACGCCATCCTCGGCAACGTGGTCGCCATCGCCCAGAAGCACGGTGTCCCCGTCCCCCGCCTGGAAACCATGCTCGCCGCCCTCCGCATGCGGGCTTAATGACTACAACAAAATCAGCCTCGGCTGACAGAGGAAGCGGCCGTCACGGGCTAGGGTGATACCTCCACCAACAAGGAGGTATCACCATGCCAAGGAAGGCTAAATTTTACCGCTTGCGTAACGGCCGCGCTCGCGGGTCCGGACGCATCTACCTGATTACCATCACCTGCCACGGTCGGCAGGCGCATTTTGCCACGCTACAAAGCGGCCGCTGTTTCGTGCAGGCCCTGCGCGCTACCCGGGCGCACGCTGTCACGCTCGGCTATGTGGTTATGCCTGATCACATTCACTGGTTGCTGGTGTTGCGTGAGCATGCGGATCTGGCCACTACGGTCCAGAAAGCGAAATCCGTTGCTACCCAGCGCTGGCGCCGGGCGGGCAGGGGTGGCAACGAGCGACTCTGGCACGTCGGCTTTCACGAGCGCGCCCTGCGCCGGCAGGACGACCTCGCCGCAATGGCGCGCTACATCGTGGCCAACCCCCTCCGCGCCGGTCTTGTTGATTTCCTCGGCGATTATCCCCACTGGGATTGCGCCTGGCCCCCGGAAAACTTGATTCAGGAGAAATAAGATGATATCTATCATTGGTATATATCATCAGCCTCCGGGAGGCCTCTTGATGACGATGCTAGCCAAAGTATTTATGTCGGGCCGCAGTCAGGCGGTGCGGCTGCCCAAGGAGTTGCGGTTCGAGGGGACGGAAGTGATTGCCCGGCGCTTCGGCAATGGCGTGTTGTTATTGCCAGCGGAAGACCCCTGGGCGGTGATGCGTGAGGCTCTGGACGAGTTCGAGACCGGTTTTGAGATCGAGCGAGAGCAGCCGGACAGTCAACAACGGGACGAACTCTTCCCATGACTGATCCGCTCTACCTGTTGGATACCAACATCTGCATCTACATTATCAACCGCAAACCGGAACGGGTGTTTCAGCATCTGCGAGGGTTGCGGGCGGGGCAGGTGGCGCTATCGAGTGTCAGTGGCGCGGAACTGGCTTTCGGCGTTGCGAAAACCGGATCGCGACGTAATCGTGATGCGCTGGAGAAGTTTCTGGCACCGCTGGATATCCTGCCGTTCGACGAAACCGCCATGGGGCGCTACGGCGAGCTGCGCGCCCACCTGGAGCGCGCCGGCACGCCCATCGGTCCGATGGACACGCTGATTGCGGCGCAGGCGCTGGCTCTCGGCGCCACTCTGGTCACCAACAACCAGCGTGAATTCCAGCGTGTGCCCGATCTCTTCCTCGAGAACTGGGCCGCCTGAGTAATCAGGTGGCGTAGTCGCTGCCGATGCGCTCGAGCTTGCGGAGCAGGGCGGGCCAGGTGAGCTGGCTGGCCATGCCGAGCTGCTTGGACTGGTCGCTGGTGGTGTCGATGGCGGCCTGGGAGGGCAGGTAGGGCTCGCCCTGGCCGAGGGTGCGCACCTGGATCTCGCTGGCCTTCATCAGGAAGTACATGTAGGTGAAGGCTTCCGCCACGGTCTTGCCCACGGTCAGGGTGCCGTGGTTGCGCAGCAGCATCATGTTCTTGTCGCCCAGGTCTTTGACCAGCCGCTCGCGCTCGTCCAGGTTCAGCGCCACGCCTTCATAGTCGTGGAAGCTGATGTGGTCCAGGCACAGCATGGCGGTCTGGCTGAGCGGCAGCAGGCCTTCCTTGTGGGCGCTCACGGCGACGCCGTCGGCGGCGTGCAGGTGCAGCACCGCGCCCGCTTCCTCGCGGGCCATGTGCACCGCGCTGTGGATGGTGAAGCCGGCCGGGTTGACCCGGTTGGTGGCGCCGGGATCGACGATCTCACCCTCGGAATCCACCTTGATCAGCGACGACGCAGTGATCTCGTCGAACAGCCAGCCGTAGGGGTTGATCAGGAAATGATGCTCCGGCCCGGGCACGCGCGCGGACAGGTGGGTGAACACCAGATCTTCCCAGCCGTACAGGGCCACCAGCCGGTAGGCGGCGGCCAGGTCCTTGCGCACTTCCCACTCGGCCTGGCTCATCTGGCTCTGGCGAGTCGCGGTAGCTTCGGTCATTGCGGCACCTCTTTTGTTGTGAAATAGTATTTCATTAATATAACAACAATGTTGATCTTATGTCAGTCGACCACCAACACGCGTTTGCCGCTGAAGGCGTCCTCGATCATGTGCGCGTGCGCCGCCGGCGCATCGCTGAACGGGAACGTCTTCAAGGGCAGCGGCCGCAGGCGGCCGTTGGCGAACAGCGGCGCCAGGCGGTCGTTGAACACATTGGCGATGGCGATGCGCTTTTCCAGCGGCTGGCTGCGCATGGTCATGGCGGTGAGCGTCTGCCGGCGCTGCATCATGCCGCGCAGGTCCAGCTCGGTCTTGGTGCCGCCCAGCACGCCGATCATCACCAGCGTGCCCTCGATGCGCAGGCCCTTGAGCAGCTGGTTCCAGTCCGGGCCCACCATGTCGAAGATCACCGCCACGCCGTCGCCGGTAATCTCTTTCAAACGCTCGGGCAGGGTGTCGTCTTCCAGCACGCCTTCCACCAGCCCCATCTCGCGGGCGGTGGCCAGGTTGTCCAGGTTGCGGCTCGAGCCGATCGGCCGCGCGCCCAGCGCGTTGGCCAGTTGCACGCCCGCCAGGCCGACGCCGGCGGTGGCCGGGCGCACCAGCACCCATTGCCCCGGCTGCAGACCGCCTTCCAGGAACATCGCCCGGTAGGCGGTCAGAAACGCTTCCGGAATGGTGGCGCCGGTGGCGAAGTCGATCTCGTCCGGCAGCGTCAGCGTTTCGCGCTCGTGGGTCACCAGGTATTCGGAATAGGCGCAGCCCGGAATCAGGCCCATCACCCGGTCGCCGACCTTGCGGCCCATCACCTGGCTGCCCACCGCCTCGATTTCACCGGCGTATTCCAGGCCCGGCACGCTGCTGTCGAAGCCCGGCGGCGCCGGATAAAGCCCCTTCACTTGCAAGATATCCGCCCGGTTCACGCCCATGGCGCGCACTTTCACGCGCACCTGGTCCGGTCCCGGCTCCGGTGTGGTCATGGACGCCAGCTTAATCGTGTGGTCGTCTTGGATTTGCCACGCTTGCATTCTCGTCTCCCTGCTACGGATGTTTTGTTATGACCGACCCGCTTCGGTACCCGTTCGATCAGGCCCCGGAACCCGGTCAGCGCCGGGAAGTGGCCCCCGGCGTGCACTGGTTGAACTTTCCTCTGCCGTTCGCCCTCGACCACATCAATTTGTGGCTGCTCGAGGACGGCGACGGCTGGACCCTGGTGGACACGGGTTTCTCATCCCGTCACACCCAGGAAATCTGGCGCACCGCCTTCCAGGATGCCCTGGGCGGGCGGCCCATCCACCGTATCATCGTCACCCACTACCACCCGGACCACATCGGCCAGGCCGGCTGGCTGGCGCGGCAGTTCCAGGCCCCGGTGTGGATGACCCGGGGCGAGTGGGCGCTCACCACCCAGCTGCACGCGGCCAGCGACCAGGAGATCGGCGACAACTTCCGCGCCTTCTTCGGCCGCCACGGCGTGCCCGGTGACGACCTGGACGCCCTGGCCGGGCGCGGCAACACCTTCCGCAAGATTCTGCCGGAACTGCCGCCGCAACCGGAAACCCTGGCCGCCGGCGACGCCGTCACCGTCAACGGCGACACCTGGCGGGTGCACATCGGCCGCGGCCATGCCCCGGAGCACATCTGCCTTTACCGCGAGCGCGACCAGGTGCTGATCAGCGGCGACCAGGTGCTGCCGAAAATCTCCAGCAACCTGACGGTGCGCGCGCTCGACCCGGAGGACGACCCGGTCACCGCCTTCACCGACTCCCTGCGCGCCCTGCGCGACGCCATGGACGAGGACACCCTGGTGCTGCCCGCCCACGGTCTGCCGTTCCACGGCCTGCACGCCCGGGTCGACGACCTCTGCGACCACCACCGCGAGCAGCTCGACGCCGCCGAGGACGCCTGCCGGCAACAGCCGATCACCGCCCACGATCTGCTGCCGGTGCTGTTCAAGCGCAAGCTCGACAGCCACCAGCTCATGTTCGCCATGGGCGAGAGCATCGCCCACCTCAACTGCCTGCTCGCCACCGGCCGCGTCAGCCGCCAGGAGCGCGATGGCCGCCTCTACTTCAGCGCCTGATTGTAGGAGCGGGCCCTGCCCGCGAAAGGCCGGCAAAGCCGGCCGGCAGGATTCCAGAGAGATCGGTGTGTGCCACCCGTTAAAAAGGCCTCTGGAATCCTGCCGGCAAGCAAAGCTTGCCTTTCGCTTGCAGGGCAAGCTCCCACAAAGGCCCGCTCCTACAAAGAACATACCCGCAAGAATGTTTTGTGCATTGTATAAACTGGCTGGGCGGCACTCCGCTGGGCGGCTTGCGCCGCCCGATGCAGGATGCAGGATTCAGGATACAGCGCGGATGAAGCCCTGCGGGTTAACGGGAACCGCTTTCCCCGCGCTGTATCCTGCATCCTGAATCCCCTGATCACCGCTCAATACAACCAATCCACCAAGAACAGCCAGGCGCTGATCAGCGGCAGCAGTAACAGGAAAAACAGCCCGTCCCAGCGCCAGGCCAGGGTATAGGGCGAGCGGCCGGTGAGCTGCGCCAGCACCATCATGGCGGCGGTGAACGGCGACGAGATCATCGCCAGGCTCCAGGCGCTCATCAGCGCCACCGCCAGCACCTGCGGCTCCAGGCCGATCACATGGGTGTCGGCGAACAGCCCGGCGATCAGCGTCACCGACACAATCGGGTTCAGCCCCACCTGCGCCAGCAGCAACACGATCAGCATCGCCGCCACCGCCGCCGGCGCGCCGTGCAGGCCGGTGGCGATCAGCAGGTCGCCGAGCCACGCCTGGTCCACCAGTGGAATCAACAAGCCGCCCAGGAACGCCGAGCCGCCCAGCACCGCGATCTCATTGCGGCTGGCGCCGAAGATCAGCCGCGAATGCCGGCCCAGCAGGGTCACCGCCCGCACCACCCCGGTGCCGCCCCCCAGCCGCCGCCGCTGCACCGCCATCCACGCCACCGCGCTCAGCGGGCAGGCGATCAGCACCGCCACCGGCAGCCGCACATCCAGGCCCAGGCTCACCGCGAACACCAGCACGGTGATGCCCAGCGCCAGCGCGATAAAGCGAAACAAGGGTTCCGGCGAGGGGCGCGTGACCACCGGCGCGGTCAGATGGCGCGGCCGAAGCCACCAGTCCAGCGTCCAGCCCAGAACGAACACGATCGCCGCCGTGGGAAAGGCCACCGGCGCCAGCTTCGACCAGCTCAGCTGCGGCATGCTGGAAAGAATCACCGCCAGGGTCACGCCCAGCGGCGACACCAGCGGCGCCAGCGAAAAGCCGCGCAGCATCGCCATGATCATGCGCCGTTCGCGCACCGCCTGGATCGCCCGGTCGCCGCCCGCCGCCTTGAGGCTGTTGCTGCGCTGGATCATGGCGCCGAACAGATTGAGCACGCCGATATTGACGATCATGCCGAACAGGGCGCTGCCCAGGGACAGGGTAGGGTAGCGCCAGGTCGGGCGCTGGCGGATCAGCACCTGGCCGGCGTCGCGGATCAACCGGGAACGCATCGCCGACACCCGCAGCAGCCCCAGGGCGGACACGAAGGTGGCGAAGAAACAGAAGCGGTCCCAGGCGTCGACGAGAATCGGCAGGGGCTGGTCATGGAAGATCGTTACGGCAGCCGCCAGGGTCAGCGCTACGAGCTGTAGCCCTTTGGCGAGCAGCCCCTGGCGGGGCCATTGAACGATCAGGTAAAGAAGAAGTGCGGGACGGGCCATCCATAGCCCGAGGTCTTGCAACCCGCTGTTGGCGGTGAGCGCCATCAAGGTGCCGATCATGCAGACCGGCAAGGAAAATCTCAGCATGTCATTTCGCGGCTTATTGCGCGTCGCGAACCATGCCCCGGGCGATAACGATCTGCTGGATCTGGGTGGTGCCTTCGTAGATCCGGAACAGCCGCACGTCGCGGTAGAAGCGCTCCACCGCGTACTCGGCCATGTAGCCGGCGCCGCCGTGGATCTGCACCGCGCGGTCGGCCACCCGGCCCACCATCTCGGCGCAGAACAGCTTGCAGCAGGAGGCGTCGAGGCTGACGTTCTTGCCAGCGTCCTTGCTGCGCGCCGCTTCCAGCACCATGGAACGGCCGGCGAACGCTTCCGCGCGGGAATCGGCCAGCATCGCCTGGATCAACTGATGGTCCGCCAGCGGCGCGCCGAACTGCTTGCGCTCCATGGCGAAGCGCAGCGCGTCCTCGATCAGACGCTCGGCCACGCCCACGCACACCGCGGAGATGTGCAGACGGCCCCGGTCCAGCACCTTCATGGCGGTCTTGAAGCCCTGGCCTTCCTTGCCGCCGATAATGTTCTCGGCGGGCACCCGGCAGTCCTCGAAGGTGATGTCGCAAACGTGGGCGCCTTTCTGGCCCATCTTCACATCCGGCTTGCCGCGGATCAGCCCCGGCGTGTCGCCTTCCACGATAAAGGCCGTGATGCCGCCGGCGCCCTTGTTGTTCTGGTCGGTGCGCGCCATCACCGTGTACAGGCCGGCTTCCGGGCCGTTGGTGATGTAACGCTTGGTGCCGTTCAGAATGTAGTGGTCGCCGTCCTTGTCCGCGCGGGTCTTCAAGCTCGCCGCGTCGGAGCCCACGTCCGGCTCGGTCAGACAGAACGAGCTGATCACTTCGCCGGTGGCCAGGCGCGGCACGTACTTCTGCTTCTGCTCTTCGGTGCCGTCGATCAGAATGCCCTGGGCACCGATGCCGTTATTGGTGCCGAAGAAAGAGCGGAACGCCGGCGAAGTGTGGCCGATCTCGAACGCCACCAGGGCTTCCTCTTCCATGGTCAGGCCCAGGCCGCCGTACTCCTCGGGAATCGACAAACCGAACAAACCCATCTCTTTCATTTCCCGGGCGATGTCCTCGGGAATGGCGTCGTTCTCGGCCACGGATTGCTCCGCCGGAATCAGGCGGTCGCGGACGAAACGGTGGATGGTGTCGACGAGCTGGTTGAGTACTTCCTGGTCGCGAATCATGGGCGTTGTTCTGTCGTTGGTTTTAGTCAGCGTATTGCATCAAACTCTGTCACGACCTATGCTTTTCGTCAAGTTTCGGAATTGTGTTCCGCTTAGCGGACGAGGACCTTATTCATGCTCGACGCCTACATCTACGACGGTCTGCGCACCCCCTTCGGTCGCCACGCTGGCGCCCTTGCGCCGGTCCGTCCGGACGACCTGCTCGCCGACGTTATCCGCGCCCTGATTGCCCGTAACCCCTTCGACCCCGCCCTGATCGAGGACGTGGTCGCCGGCAACACCAACCAGGCCGGCGAAGACGCCCGCAACGTGGCCCGCCACGCGGCGCTGCTGGCCGGGCTGCCGGAATCCGTGGCCGGCCTCACCGTCAACCGCCTGTGCGGTTCCGGCCTGGCCGCCACCCTGGACGCGGCGCGCATGGTCACCGTCGATGAAGGCCAGCTGGTGATTGCCGGCGGCGTCGAATCCATGAGCCGCGCCCCGTTCGTCATGGCCAAGGCGGAAAGCCCCTACAGCCGCAGCATGCCGATGTTCGATTCCACCATCGGCGCGCGCTTCCCCAACCCCAAGATCCTCAAGCAGTTCGGCGGCGACACCATGCCGGAAACCGCCCAGAACGTGGCGTCCGATCTGGGCATCAGCCGCGAGCAGGCGGACGCCTACGCGGCCCAGTCCCAGCGCCGCTACGAAGACGCCCGCGTGGACGGTTTCTTCAAAGAGGAAATCCTGCCGGTGGAAGTGCCCCAGGGCCGCAAGAAGCCGCCGCTGTCGGTCAGCGAAGACGAGCACCCGCGCCCCGGTACCGGCGTCGATAAGCTCGCCAAGCTGCCCGCCATCGTTGAAGGCGGCGTGGTCACCGCCGGTAACGCCTCCGGCGTTAACGACGGCGCCGGCGCCCTGATCATCGGCTCCCGCGCCGCCGGCGAAAAAGCCGGCATCGCCCCCCGCGCGCGCATCATCGCCGGCGGCGTCGCCGGCGTACCGCCCCGCGTGATGGGCCTGGGCCCGGTGCACGCCTGCAACAAGGTCCTGGAGCGCGCCGGCCTCACCCTGGCCGACATGGACGTGATCGAAATCAACGAAGCCTTCGCCGCCCAGGTACTCGGCTGCTGCAAGCAGCTCGGCCTGCAGGGCGACGACGAGCGCCTCAACCCCAACGGCGGCGCCATCGCCGTCGGCCACCCGCTGGGCGCCTCCGGCGTGCGCGTGGCCCTCACCGCCCTGCGCCAGCTCGAGCGCACCGGCGGCCGCTACGCCCTCGTCAGCCTCTGCATCGGCGTCGGCCAGGGCGTCGCCATGCTCATCGAACGCCAGTCCTGAAGCGCTTGTGCGAGCGGGCCTTGCCCGCGAAAGGCCGGCTCTAGCCGGCCGGCAGGATCCCAGAGAGGTTGTCCCGCAGGATCCCAGAATCCTTCGTAAGAACCGCTTCTAAGCGGCCGATCAAGTGGCCTCTCTGGTATCCTGCCGGGAGCTTTGCTCCCTTTCGCGGGCTGGGCCCGCTCGCACAAGACCAATCACCCGTCAGGAGGCACCATGGCGACAGCGATGATCATGCACGAAGCGGGCGGGCCGCAGGTGCTGCGGCCGGAAACGGTCACGGTGGGTGAGCCCGGCCCCGGCCAGGTGCGTCTCAAGCAGACCGCCATCGGCGTCAACTTCCACGACATCTACGTGCGCTCCGGGCTCTACCAGACCCTGACGCTGCCGGGCATTCCCGGGCTGGAAGCCGCCGGCGTGGTGGAAGCGGTGGGCGAGGGCGTCACCGCGTTCGCCGCCGGCGACCGGGTCGCCTATACCTCCGGCAACTACGGCGCCTACGCCGACCAGCGTCTGATCGACGCCGGCCGGCTGGTGCGCCTGCCGGACGACATCGACGACGTGCTGGTGGCCGGCATGATGGTGCGCGGCCTCACCGCCCGCATCCTGCTCACCGACGTCTTCCCGGTCCGCGAGGGCAGCGTCATCCTGGTCCAGGCCGCCGCCGGCGGGGTCGGGCAGTTGCTGTGCCAGTGGGCGCGCCACCTGGGCGCCACCGTGATCGGCACCGTCGGCAGCCAGGACAAAGCCGAGCGCGCCCGCCGGCACGGCTGCCACCATGTGATCCTCTACCGGGAACAGAACGTGGTGGACACCGTCAAGCAGCTCACCGACGGCCGCGGCGTGGACGTCGCCTACGACTCCGTCGGCAAGGACACCTTCTACGACTCCCTGGCCTGCCTGGCCCCGCGCGGCCACCTGGTCAACTTCGGCCAGTCCTCCGGCCCGGTGGAGCCGCTCGCCATGCCGCGCCTGGCCGCCGGCTCCTTCACCGTGGTGCGGCCCATGCTCGGCCACTACACCGCCGACCCGGCCGACCGCGACGCCGCCGCCGACGCCTTCTTCCAGGCCCTGCGCGACGGCATCCTCACCCCCGACGACCCGGTCCGCTACGCCCTCCAGGACGTGGGCCAGGCCCACGACGACATGGAAGCCCGCCGCACCCACGGCGCCGTCGTCCTGATGCCATAGAGATGCTATTCTCGGACAATGATACCGACAGACACAGACCAATTTATTAAAGCAGCACTCCAGCCGTTCAGTCCCCGGCTGGTAGTGGTGTTTGGTTCGATGGCTCGTGGTGAAGCGACTGCCGCCAGTGATTTGGATATCGGTGTGATGCTGGAAAGTCCGCTAACCGTTGAGCAGCGGCAGGCCATGATCAAGGCGCTCGCCGGTGCTTTGGGACGTTCTGTGGACTTGGTGGATTTAAACCGTGTCGGAGAACCCCTGCTCGGACAAATCTTGAAAGAAGGGCGGCGATTGCTGGGCGCGCCGACCCATATGGCGACATTGCTAAGCCGCCACCTAACCAATGGCGAGGATTTTATCCCGCTGCAGAAACACATTCTGGAAACACGGCGGCGCGCATGGATCAAGTCATAATCGACCAAAAACTTGAGTCGCTGCGACGTTGTGTGCGCCGGCTCCATGAGCGTTGTCCGGATACGCCTGAGTTGTTGTCCGAGGACCTGGACGCTCAGGATATTGTGTCGTTGAATCTTACCCGGGCGATACAGCTTTGCGTTGATATAGCGGCCCATTGGCTCGCGGATCAAGACGATCTGGGTGCGCCGCAAACCATGGGCGAGACCTTCTCGCTGTTGGCGCAGGGCGACAAAATTCCCCAAGAGCTGGCTGACCGTCTTAGAGGCGCGGTCGGTTTTCGCAATATCGTCGTCCATAATTATGAAGCGGTGAACTGGAACATCGTCTTCCAGCTTTGCCACGAACATCTGGATGATTTCCGGGACTTTGCCCGCGCCTTCTCGGCCTGAACCCTCCAACCCTGATCCCAGAGACCTCTGGTATCCCGCCGGGAGCTTCGCTCCCTTTCGCGGGCGAGGCCCGCTCCCACAATTTCGCTCGCACAAATAAAAACGGCCCGCCGAAGCGGGCCGTGGTGCGCCCCCAAGGCGCGTAACCGGCAGGTCGGGATCAGGGCGCGCCCGCAGGGCAGCCACCGTCATAGTCGGTGGGAAAAATCCGTGAGATCAGACCGTGCAGCGCCGGGTCGTAGCTCTCCAGCTCCGCACGGGTATTGACGCTGTTGTGCAGCCCGTTAGGCGGATCGGACTCCAGGTTGGTGTTGAACCAGGTCTGCACCCCTTCCGCCCAGTACTCTTCCACGTTGTCGTCGGCGTAGGTGTTCTCGAACAGGTTATTGGCCAGCGCATCGTCGTAGGCGGCTTGCACCTCATCGAGAAAGTCCGGGTCCAGATCTTCCAGCGCCATCAGGTCCACCGAGTGGGCGAACTCATGCAGGAAGATGTCCTCGTGCACGCCCCCGTCCTGGTAGGGGTCGTTGCCGTAGCACAGCACGTTCTCCTCGGTGCCGCTGCTCACCGGGCGCGCCTTGGTGGCGCCCAGCCCGCCCCGGGCGCGGTTGTCCCAGGTGTCGCCGGTAATCGGGAACACCGTATCCAGGTCCGAGTAGGCGGGAATCTGCGTGATCCCCTCGCCGTCGCCGGTCACCGCCGCGATCGTGCCGTTGGCGATCATTTCCGCCAGCAGATCCTGGCGCAGGCTCATCATCCCCAGAATGGTCTCGCAGGCGTGGGTCAGCGCCGCCGCCGACACCAGATTACCGCCCAGCACTGGCAGGCCGTTGGCGTCCGCGTATTGAGTGTAGTAGGCGTCCTGCTCCGCGTTCAGGTTGAGGCTAGCGGGCACCGGGCCCACCGCGCAGGTGTAGTCGGCCACCGCGTTGGCGGTGAAATCCCAGCTCTGTTCCGCGTTCAGCGCGTCACCGGACGGGTCGGTAATGCCGTTCAGTGTCACCGTGTAGCTCTGGCCGTCCACCAGATCCGCATCCGGGGTGAAGATCACCACCGAGCCGTCGTCGCTGTAACTGAAAGTACCGTCCACCTCATTGACGCCGGCGGTCACCGCGAAGCTCTGCCGGTCCACGCTGGCCGGGTCCACCGGCGCCGAGAACACCGCCACCACCGGGTAATCCGCCTTCTGCGCGGCACTGTCAACCGGGCTGTTGGACTCCAGCGCCAGGCCGCCGGCGCCGGGCCCGCCACCCCCGCCGCCGTCACCCCCGCCGGTGCCGCCGGTACCACCGCCGCCACTGCTGCCGCCACCCCCACCGCAGGCGGTGACCGCCACCACCAGGGCGCTCATCAGCACGGTGCCCGCGCCCCGTTGCATAAACGTCGTCGTTCGCATGTCGCTTCCAGTTATCCGCTTTTGTTGTGTCGAAGACACTACGGACCGGCGACAACCGTTCACATCCCCTAATCAGGTAGGGCTCGAGCCTTGTGGGAGCGGGATTTGTGGGAGCGGGCCCAGCCCGCGAAAGGCCGGCAAAGCCGGCCGGCAGGATTCCAGAGTCCTTTCAGATAAGGTCTCTGCTATCCTCCTCTAATGACTTACCCAACCCCCGCCGGCCCGGTCGACCGCGAACTGATCATCAACAAAAGCCGCTTCATCGCCTGGCTGCGCCCGGTCCAGGACCGCGAGCAGGCCCAGGCCGTGCTCGAGCAGGCCCGCGCCCGCTACCCGGACGCCACTCACCACTGCCACGCCTGGCTGATCGGCGACCCGCAATCCGGCCAGGGCGCCATGAACGACGACGGCGAACCCTCCGGCACCGCCGGCAAACCGATCTTCAACGTGATTCAGCACAAAGGGGTGGGCGACGTCATGGTGGTGGTCAGCCGCTACTTCGGCGGCGTCAAACTGGGCGCCGGCGGCCTGGTGCGCGCCTACGCCGGCGCCGCCGAAGCGGTGCTCTCCGCCATGCAAGTGATCGAACAGGTCGCCGAGCAAACCCTCACCCTGGAACTCGGCTTCGCCGACGAGCAGCCGTTGCGCCACTGGTGTGACCAGCACGACGCCCGGCTGGAAGACATCCAGTACAGCCAGCACGTCACCGCCAGGGTGACCGCGCCGGAGCGGCACCTGGATGATTTGCGGGCCTTCTGCGCCGCCACTGGGATGGCGGTTACAGGCTAGCGCTCTTAGCCCTAGGGCATGCCGCGCGCCGGAAAAATGCTATAATGCAAACTTTATTTGTCACTATGACGACATGACATAGAGGGTCGAGCAGAATGAGAGTGGATGCAGAAACTAAAAAGTTTCTTTCAGGTGAGAGCTTGTCAAACGGCGCCTTCTTTCCGGTAGATCGCTCGCCACTCATTAGCAGAAACCCGTTGTTGGTAGAACTGGTGCGTGGCAAGTCCGTGCTGCACTTGGGCTGTGCTGACCACACTTCCCTAATCAGGAAGAAGAGAGAACAAGGCACCTATCTCCATGATTTGCTTGGTGAGAGTGCATCCAGTCTTGTCGGAGCGGATATTAATGGCGAAGCTCTGGAAGAGATGAAGGCGTTGGGTATTGAGAATTTATATCAGGTCGACGAATTACCGGAGGGTGCGCATTATGATCTTCTGGTGGTGCCCGATGTTATTGAGCACGTTGGCAACGTTGCCGATTTTTTGAATGGGCTAAAGAGGTTTTCTTTCGATGCCATCGTTATTACAACGCCGAATGCGCTGCGGCTGCGTAACAGGATGTTGTTCTCCGCTGAGTTAGTGAATACCGATCACCGCTACTGGTTTTCTCCTTATACGCTTTCCAAGACAATCTATGAAAGTGGCTTTGAGATTAAGGATTTTTACTACACAGACACACCTATGTCATGGAAGTCGCCGGTGAGAAGCGTGTTGAAATACTTTTATCCATTATGCCGTGACGGTCTGGCCGTGGTCATAAGGCCCTCCTGAATGCCAGCTTAGTGTATCGGCGGCTGTAAGGCCGCCCATGCCAATGGCGTATCTCACCATTGGCGATGGGCGAGGGAAGCGGCAACCTTGTTGCCAATAATCACAATCAAGGAGAGCCTCATGCCCGTCGTCGATCCGGATCCGAAACGCCTGCCGGAAATTCTCGAAAGCATTCCCGCCGACACCCCCATCGTCATGCTCAACCTGCTGCGCTTCCGCGACAAAGCCCGCTACAAGGACGGCGAAGCCGACTACGACGGCCGCGAAGCCTACCGCCGCTATTCGCTGGTGGCGTTCGAGAAGGTCAAAGGCGTGGGCGGCGAAATGCTCTGGGCCGGCGACACCCTGGCCGGCGTGATCGCCCCGGAAGGCGAGCGCTGGGACGAAGTGCTGCTGGTGCGCTACCCCTCAATCCAGGCGTTCGCCCAGATGCTCGCCGACCCGGAATACAAGCAGGCCACCAAGCACCGCACCGCCGCCCTGGAAGAGGCCCGCCTGATCTGTAGCCAGGAGAAATAGCCGCTATCCTGTCTCCGCTCTGTCACCCGGGGTTAGCAATATGGTAAACACAATGTAAAATGCCGCTGCGTGTCATAGGCATGACAAAACTTGCGGGTGATAATCCTCGCATCAGGGACAGGGGAAAGAAACCAATCATCAGGATAGGAAGCTGCCAGTGTTAAGAGTGTTCAAGCTGGCTTCCTGGCCCAGGTCGTAAAAGGCGGAGCCCTGGTCGTGCTGTTGAGCATCAGCGCGACGGCCACCGCCGCCAACTGGGTGGAGACCGAGAATCTGCGCGTTCGTCGTCACCGATTGAGTAACTTCAACCTATAGTAATTAAAAAGCGACAGAGTATGCCGTTTGGGCTGATTTTTGTTGTCTGAAAATTGATTCAGCGTAATGGAATTACATCAGAGGATGAAATGTAATGATAATAGATGCAGGGACTGAAAAATTTCTTTTGGGTGACAGTTTATCAAACGGCGCCGTTTTTTCGGTAGAACGCTCTCCGCTTATAAGCAGAAATGATTTGCTAGTCGGGTTGGTACGCGGAAAATCCGTGTTGCATCTTGGCTGTGCCGATCACACATCTCTAATAAGAAAAAAGAGAAGGCAGGGGACATATCTCCATGATCTTCTAAGTGGAAGTGCGTCAAGTCTTGCTGGGGCGGATGTGAACGGTGAGGCGTTAGCTGAAATGCGAGGATTGGGCATCGATAATTTATATCATGTCAGTGATTTGCCCGTCGATGCCCATTATGATCTTTTGGTTGTTCCTGATGTGATAGAGCATGTTGGGGATGTTGCTGAGTTTTTAAGGGGGCTTAGACGTTTTTCTTGCAAAGAAGTTGTTATCACAACGCCAAATGCCTTTCGGTTACGAAATAGAAGACTGTTCTCGTCCGAGCTCGTGAACACAGATCACCGCTATTGGTTTTCCCCTTATACGCTTTCCAAATCTATTTATGAAAATGGCTTTCAAATTAAAGAGTTTTATTATACTGACTCTCCTGTAGCTTGGAAGGCGCCTGTAAAAAGCTATTTGAGGTACAGGTATCCTTTGTGTCGTGATGGGCTGGCAGTAGTCGTCACTGAAAGATCAAGTAGCTCCCCATGCAAGGATTAGGGCTTCGCAGTCTGGCCGGGAACTCCATGGCTACATTATTCAGGCAGCTGGCCTCGGCCGTTATTCAACTCGGGACGGTTGTTATAGTCGCCAGGCTGTTTGGGCCGGATGGGAATGGAACTTATGCTATTGCTGTTCTCGTGCCAACGCTTCTGGCAACGTTTTTAAATCTGGGGTTGGCTCCGGCAAACGTCTATCATTTGGGAGGAAAAAAAATCAATGTGGCTCTGGCCTGGAAGACGAGTTTAAAGGCCGCTTTTCTGATTTCTCCTGCAGGGTTGATTATAGGTGGTTTGGCAATAATTCTCTTGGGTGAGACTTTCTTTCAGGGTGTTGATAAACGTTTTTTATGGTTGTCGCTGGCTAGCTTTCCTCTGCTTCTTTTGATTGCCTTCATGAGCAGTATTTTTCAAGGCATAGGTGAGTTTCGAAGGTTTAACACCCTGATGTTGCTACAGCCCACTCTGACGCTTATTTTAATTCTTTTGGGCTTGGGGTGTGGTTGGGTGTCATTGATTTACATCATATCGGCCTATACGACGGCGGCTATGTTGTCTTTTTTTTGGGGGCTTTATTTGCTTCATGGGTTGCTAAAAAAAGAGCCGTTAGATACACATCAGTGCGGTGAAAGTTATATTAAAAAAGCGTTTCTATACGGTTATAAGGCGCATCTCAGTAACATTCTGACTTTTTTAAATTATCGTCTCGATATGTTTTTGGTTAATGCCTTCTTGGGCCCGGCCTCTACAGGGGTTTATTTGATCGCTGTTCAGCTGTCCGAGCGTATGTGGCTGTTATCTCAATCAGTAAGTACTGTTTTGCTTCCGAAGTTATCTGAATTGTCGGATCTCGATGAAAGAAAGCGTCAGCTCACCGGTATCGTCGCGAGATGGATGTTTGTTGTGGCGTTTTTTGCGTCGGCTTTTCTCGCCGCTATTGCCTTTCCTCTCATCAATATTTTGTTCGGTTCACAGTACGTAGAAGCTGTCGTCACTTTAATGCTTCTTTTGCCTGGTGTGGTCTTTGGATCGGCTCTCAAAGTGCTTGCCAATGATATCGCCGCTCGAGGCAGGCCAGGATTGAATATGGTGACGTCCTTGGTTGTGGTCGCCGTTAATGTGGCTCTCAATGTGATTCTAATTCCTTTGATGGGTATAGAGGGGGCGGCTATTTCGACTAGCGCTGCATATTTCGTCAGTTTTATGCTCTGTTTGGTTATTCAGGCCAGGATTTCTCGCGGATCTGTACTGGCGACCGTGACGCCCAATCAGGACGACATCCGAATAATTAAATGGACTTTCGAGTCAATTCGGCGGAAAGTTCGTGGTTAGTTTAATGGCTGTCTAAGAAGACTAGCTTGTTGCTGTTCCATGTGTATGTGCGCGCGTAGATCTGTCTCGTTTCTGTCGAAATGACTGGTATTTTTAGAGTCCTTGGCCGTCGCAGTTGGTGGCTTAGCTATCTCGATTTCAAGCGGAAGACGCGCACATATCTGGGGTAGACTTAAAAGAAATGGATAGTATTTTGCTTCGGCTCGTCACGGCGAGCCTTTAGAACTTTCTCGAGGCGGTAGGTCCCTTATGCGGGCCTCATAAATGAAAACGTATGCATGCGGTTTGGCGCTCGGGGTTAGCAATATAGTAAACACAATGTAAAATGCCGCTCCGTGTCATAGGCATGACAAAACTTGCGGGTGATAATCCCTGCCCCAGGGACCGGGGAAACAAACCAAACCATCAGGATAGGAAGCCGCCAGTGTTAAGTGGATTCAAGCGGGCCGCTTGGCCCCAAGCAGTCAAAGGCGGAGCCCTGGGTGTACTGCTAAGCGTGAGCGCGACGGCCGCCGCCGCCCCCTGGGCGGAGACCGGGGATCTGCGCGCCCGGCATCATCTGGAAGCGCTCTCCGCGCTGGGCTGCTTCGACGGCCTCACCACCACCTGGCCGGTGAACTGGTCGGCGGTGGCCGAAGGCCTGCGCGGCGCCAGCGACACCTGCCGCACCAGCGAGCACGCCGCCTACCTGCGTGCCGCCCTGGACAGCGCCAAAACCGAAACCCGCACCGCCACCGTTACCCTCGGCGGCGCCAATGAAGAGCCCCTGTTCCGCCACTTCGGCGCCCAGCCCGCCGGCCGGGTGGACAGCTCGGCGGCGGTGTCCTTCACCGGCCGCCGCTACGCCGCCCGCATCCAGGCCGGCTACACCGACACCGACGACCGCGAAGACACCAGCGAGCTGCGCGCCGACGGCAGCTTCGTGGCCGGCCGCTTCGGCAACTGGCAGCTCGGCGCCGGCGCCATCGACCGCTGGTGGGGCCCCGGCCACCACAGCTCCCTGGCACTCTCGAACAATGCCCGTCCGGTGGCTGGCCTGTGGTTCGGCCGCCAGACCCAGTACGCGCCACGCTCGCCCTGGCTCAACTGGATCGGCCCCTGGGACTTCCAGGCCTTCGTCGGCCAGCTTGAGCAGGACCGGGCGGTGCCGGATGCCAAGCTGGTGGGCGGTCGCCTGACCTTCCGCCCGGCCAGCTTTCTGCAGATCGGCCTGACCCGGCTGTTCCAGTGGGGCGGGGAAGGGCGGCCCGACGGCCTGGATTCCTTCGGCGACGCCTTGATCGGTAAGGACAATGGGCAGCAGAACACCGCCCCCGGGGACGACAACGACCCCAGTAACCAGGTGGCCGGCTTTGATTTCCGGGCCGGCTTCCCGGTGTTCGGTGTGCCCACCGGTTTCTACGGCCAGATGATGGGGGAAGATGAGGCCGGCGGTCTGCCGTCCAAATTCTCCGCCCTGGTCGGCTTTGACGCCCTCACCGGCATCGGCTCCGGCAGCCAGCGTTTCTTTCTGGAAGGCACCGACACTGTCTCAGGGCGTGCGCTGAGCGATGCCGAATTTAACACCGCCTATGAGCACGGGACCTACCGCAGCGGTTTCCGCTACTATGGTCGAAACCTTGCGTCCACGTTCGAAAGCGACGCCCGCGCGCTGACCCTGGGCGGGCAGCAGTTCTTCCGCAACGGCATGGTGTTCACCGCCTCGGTCACCAGCGCCACCCTCAACGCGGAAGGCGGCAAACGGGCTCAAGTAACGCCGGACGGTGCCGAAATACTGCAAGCCAATGCGGAACAAGATATCGTGCTGGCTGAATTACGGCTGGAACACGGCCTGCTGGGCGGGCGTCTCACCTGGGCCCTGGCCGCCACCGACGAAGCGGTGGACACCTTCGCCGGTGAGCGCGAGCAGGTCACCGCCATGGCGCAATGGCGCCGCACGTTTGACTGGTAAAGGACTCCCAAACGGTTATGACAGCAATAATGAAAACACTGGGTATATTCGGGCTGCTGCTGGCCGTCACCGGCTGCACCATTGTGCCCGGATCCGACCGCGACGCGGAGCCGGGCTGGTTCGCGGAAGACGAACAGCCGGATGCCGCCTCCCTGCCGGACGTAATTAAAACCCATACCATCACCACCGCCATCCTCGACCAAAACCAGGCGCCAGCCCCGGAATTACCGGACGCCCTCGCTGACTCGCCGGAAAACTACGATTACGAGGTGGGCGTCGGCGATGTGCTGCAGATCACTGTCTGGGACCATCCCGAGTTGACCATCCCCGCTGGTTCCCAGCGCAGTGCTCAGGAATCCGGCAACCTGGTACACAGCGACGGCAGCATTTTTTACCCCTACGTGGGCAAGTTGCATGTCGAGGGTATGAAGGTCACCGATATACGAGAGATGATCACCGACCGCCTGGATGAGTACATTGAAGCGCCCCAGGTGGACGTGGCGGTGGCCGGCTTCCGCAGCAAAAGAATTTACGTCACCGGCGCGGTCAACAAGCCCGGTACCTACCCGATCACCAACGTGCCCATGCGCCTGGTGGACGCGGTCAGCGCCGCCGGGGGCATTGGCGAAAACGCCAACTGGTCCCAGGTGATTCTCTCCCGGGACGGTAAGGACTACCGACTCTCCCTGCGCGGCATCTACGAGAATGGTAACGCCGCCCAGAATGTGCTGCTGCGCCCCGGTGATGTGGTCAACGTGTCGCGCAGCGACGACAACAAGGTCTTCGTGCTCGGCGAAGTGGTCCGCCCCAAAAGCATGCCCATGGGCCGCAACGGCATGAGCCTGGCGGAAGCGCTCTCCGACACCGGTGGCCTGGACGAACGGGAAGCGGACGCCTCCGGCATCTTCGTATTCCGCAAGGCGCAGCCCGGGCAGGAACACGGCATCGACGTCTACCAGCTCAACGCCAAGGACGCCGCCGCCCTGGTACTGGCGGACAGCTTCCAGCTGCAGCCCCGCGACATTGTTTACGTCACCGCCGCGCCGCTGGCCCGCTGGAACCGGGTACTGAGCCTGCTGGTACCCAGCGTCACCGCCCTGTACCTGGGTGGCCGCGCCGAGAGCGAACTGGGAAGCGACTAGATGTTTGAGCGTATCCTGGTGGTCTGTGACGGCAACATCTGCCGCAGCCCCACGGTGGCGGCCATGCTGGCGGCTGCCCGGCCCGACAAGCGGATCAGCTCCGCCGGTCTGGTCGGCCTGGAGGGCCACGATATGGACCCCACCGCCCGGGACGTGGCCGCCGCCCAGGGGTTGGAGTGCGGCCCCCACCAGGGCCGAAAGCTTGACCGGGCACTGTGTCAGGACGCGGACCTGATACTGGTTATGGAAGGGCGCCAGCGGGACCGCATCATCCAGCAGTTCCCGGAAGCCAGCGGCAAGACCTTTCTGCTCAGCCATTGGAACGGCGGCCAGGATATCCCCGACCCCTACCGGCGGGGCCGGGAAGTATTCGAAAGAATCTATCCGCTGATGCGCCAGGCCACGGACGCTTGGCTGAAAAAATTATGAATACAGGAACGACAGAATTCGATGAGTAATCAACCTGACACCGTCCGCAGAAGAAGCGCCGTCTCCATGGATGAGGATATCGATCTGCATCGGCTTTGGGGGCTGCTGGTCGATGCCCGCTGGTTGATCCTTGGCACCACGATTCTGGCGCTGCTGCTGGGCGCCGCCTACGCGTTTCTGGCAACGCCGATCTATAAAGCGGACGCGTTGCTGCAGGTGGAAAAGAAGCAGAGCGGGCTGCCTGGTTTCGAAGAGCTCAATGATGCCCTCGGCCAGGAATCCTCGACGGCGGCGGAAATCGCCATCCTCACGTCACGCATGGTCCTGGGGAACGTGGTCGAGCAACTGCACACCGATATTCTGGTGGCACCGGACCGCACACCCATACTCGGCGCTTTCGGTGCGCCGGACCCGGCACCGCCCGGCGCGGCGCGGCCCCTGTTCGCCGGGTACCGGGATAGCGAAACCCTGGTTACCGTCAAGCGCTTTACCGTGCCGGACAGCTTGCGCGGCGCCGAGTTCACCCTCACGGCCGATGACCAGGGTCATCCCGCTCTTTATTATCAAGGTCAGAAAGTCCTCGGCGGTCCCGCCGATCAGGTGCTTAGCAGCGAAGACGACAGTATTGCCCTGGAACTTGGCGAATGGCAGTACGGTGGCGAGGAACTAACGCTGGTACGTCAATCACGCCTGTCCGCCGTGAACAACCTCCGCAGTCGCATGGAGGTCCAGGAGAAAGGTAAGGATACCGGTATCCTTACCGTGACCCTCACCGGCCCCAACCAGGCTCGTATCCAGAAAGAACTGAACGCGGTGGCGGACAACTATCTGCTTCAGAATATAAACCGGCAGGCCGCCGAGGCTGAAAAGAGTCTGTCCTTCCTGGACGAGCAGCTCCCTGAACTCAAAGCCAAGCTCACGGCCGCTGAAGAGAAACTCAACGAGTACCGCCTTAAGCGCGACTCCGTGGATATGGAGTTGGAGACCCAGTCTTTGCTCGGCCGCCTGGTGTCCATGGAAGCCAAGCTCAACGAACTGAAAATCAAAGAGAGCGAAGTCTCCGCCAAATTCACCCAGGAACACCCCGCCTATCGCACGCTGCTGGAACAGCGCCGTTCACTGGAGCAGGAAAAAGCCCAACTTAATAAGCAGATCGGCAATCTGCCCGAGACCCAGCAGGAAATCCTGCGCCTGATGCGCGACGTGGAACTGAACCAGGAAATCTACGTGGGTCTTATGAATCGCGCCCAGGAACTGCGCATCATGAAGGCCAGTACCGTCGGTAATGTACGCATTATCGATGATGCGGTGGTCGCTCCCGGCCCGGTAAAGCCCAAGAAAGATTTGGTTGTGGCACTGGCCGGCGTACTCGGCCTGATGCTGTCAGCCGGTTATGTGCTGGGCGCGGGCCTGTTGCACCGAGGCATCGAAAGCCCGGATCAACTCGAAGAGCAGGGCATCCCGGTCTATGCCGCCGTGCCCCTTTCCGAACAACAGCAGAAGCTGGACCGCATCGTGGCAATGATGCGCCGACGCAAACGCTCCAAGCATGAGCCGATCCCGCTGCTGGCGGTGAGCGACCCGGCGGATCTGGCCATCGAGGCTCTGCGCAGCCTGCGCACCAGCCTCCACTTCGCCATGATGGAAGCCTCCAACAAGGTGATGATGATCTCCGGCCCCAGCCCGGAGGTGGGCAAATCCTTTATCTCCGCCAACCTGGCGGCGGTGCTCGCCCAGGTGGGGCAGAAGGTGGTGGTGATCGACGCCGACATGCGCAAGGGCCACCTGCACCGCTACTTCGAAAACCAGAACGACGTGGGCCTCTCCGATCTGCTCTCCGGTCAGGCGGAGTACCAGCAGGCCATCCACGGGACCAAAGTGGAGAACCTGCACTTTATCCCGCGCGGCCAGATTCCGCCCAACCCGGCGGAGCTGCTCATGCACTCCCGCTTCAATGCGCTGATGGAACGGCTCTCCGCCGAGTACGATCTGGTGCTGGTGGACACCCCGCCGATCCTCGCCGTTACCGACGCCGCCATCATCGGCCAGCAGGCCGGCACCAGCCTGATCGTGGCCCGCTACGGCATGAACTCCGCCAAGGAAGTGGACGTCAGCGTGCACCGCTTCGAGCAGAACAAGGTGGAAATCAAAGGCGCCATCCTCAACGCTATTGAGCGGCGTGCCAGTAATGAGTACGGGTATTACGCTTACCACTACAACAGTGATAAGAGCTAGGCGGCTTACTTTTGGGGCTCTGGGATCCTGCCGGCCGGCTTTGCCGGCCTTTCGCGGGCGGGGCCCGCTCCCACAAGGGGCCGCCGCCAGGCCGCGGGTTATAAGCAAAGAACAAACCCAAAGTTGCAGGTTATAAGCCCCCAGGTACCATTCCCGCCTTATGACACCTGAAATGATCTACACATCGCTGGTGGTGCTTGCGGTGCTGGCGGCGCTGGCCTCCAACCGCGTGCCCGCCGAGGTCACCATGATGACCGCCCTGGTGGCGGTGCTGGTGGGCGATGTGATCACCGTGGATCAGGCCCTGGCCGGCTTCGCCAACCCGGGGCTGATCACCGTGGCGGTGCTCTATGTGGTGGCCGCCGCCCTGCGCGACACCGGCGCCATCTACTGGGTGGCCCACAAGCTGCTCGGCCAGCCCAAGAGCGCCCTGGGCAGCCAGGCGCGACTGATCCTGCCCACCTCCATCCTCAGCGCCTTCCTCAACAACACCACCGTGGTGGCGATGATGATCCCGGCGGTGCAAGAGTGGGCCCAGCGCCTGAAATTGTCCGCTTCGCAGCTGCTGCTGCCGCTCAGCTACGCGGCCATCCTCGGCGGCACCTGCACCCTGATCGGCACCAGCACCAACCTGGTGGTGGACGGCATGATGCAGGAGCGCGGCATCGAGGGGTTCCACATCTTCGATCTGGCCTGGGTGGGCGTGCCTCTACTGGCCGCCGGCTCGCTGTTCCTGCTGCTGTGCGCCCGCCGTCTGCTGCCCGAGCGCGAGGGCCTGGTGGAGCAGGTCGAAAGCGCCCGCGAATACCACGTGGAAATGGTGATCCCCGAGGGCAGTCCGCTGCACAACAAGAGCATCCAGGACGCAGGCCTGCGTAACCTCACCCACGGCTACCTCACCGAGATCCAGCGCGGCGACAAGCTTTTCACCGCCGTCGGCCCGGATCAGCTGCTGCAGGCCGGCGACCAGCTCGCCTTCATCGGTGCCCCGGAGTGCGCCCGCGAGCTGCAGCGCGTCAACGGCCTGATTCCCGCCCACGGCGGCGCCCACAAGCTGCGCCTGAACAACCACCAGCGCTGCCTGGTGGAGGTGGTGCTCGGCCCCGAATTCCCCGGCGTCAACAAAACCGTCAAGGACACCGGCTTCCGCACCCGCTACCAGGCCGCCATCCTCAGCATCAGCCGCGGCGGCCGCCGCCTGCCCGGCAAGGTCGGCGAGCAGGTGCTGCGCACCGGCGACACCCTGCTGCTGGAGACCAGCGACACCTTCGTCGAGCAGTACCAGTACCGGCGCGACTTCATGCTGGTCAGCCCGCTCAGCGACTCCACCCCGCCGGACTTCAGCCGGGCGCCCCTGGCCACGGTGATTCTGGTGGCCATGGTTGGGGTCAACGTGATCGGCCTGGTGTCCGTGCTCGAAGCCGCCTTCCTGGCCGCCGGCCTGCTGCTGGTCACCCGCTGCGTCACCGTCAACCGGGCGCGCATGAACGTCAGTGTCAATCTGCCCGTGCTGGTGGTGATCGGCGCCGCCTTCGCCCTGGGCACCGCCCTGGAGCAGAGCGGCACCGCCGCCTGGCTGGTCGACGCCATGCTCGCCGACAGCATCCAGAGCCCCTGGCTGGCCCTGCTGCTGGTGTATCTGGTCACCGCCCTGTTCACCGAAGTGATCACCAACAACGCCGCCGCCGTGCTGGTATTCCCCATCGCCACCGGCGTTGCCGAGCAGCTCGGTGTCAGCCCGCTGCCGTTCATCGTCGCCGTCATGTTCGCCGCCAGCGCCAGCTTCATGACCCCGCTGGGCTACCAGACCAACCTCATGGTCATGGGCCCCGGTGGCTACCGCTTCACCGATTACCTTAAGATCGGCGTACCCATGAGCCTGGTCGCCCTCGCCGTGACCACCTCGCTGATCCCCCTGATCTGGCCGTTCTAAGCCATCCACCTAACAGGAGACCCTTTATGTCAGGCCCCTACGAGAAGCGCGAAAACGAATCCCAAGCCGAAGTGATCTGGCACCAGACCCACATCACCAAGGACGACCGCGCCAAGCAGAAGAACCAGGTGCCCAAGTGCATCTGGCTCACCGGCCTGTCCGGCTCCGGCAAGTCCACCCTGGCCAACGCCCTGGAAGTGGCCCTCACCGAGCAGGGCAAGCACACCTACCTGCTGGACGGGGATAACGTGCGCCACGGCCTGAACAAGAACCTGGGCATGAGCGACGAAGACCGCACCGAGAACATCCGCCGGGTGTCCGAAGTGGCCAAGCTGATGGTCGACGCCGGCCTGGTGGTGATCACCGCCTTTATCAGCCCGTTCCGCGCCGACCGGGACGCCGCCCGCGCCCTGTTCGAGGACGGCGAGTTCGTGGAAGTGTTTGCCGACGCCCCCCTGGAAGAGTGCGAGAAGCGCGATCCCAAGGGCCTCTACAAGAAAGCCCGCGCCGGCGAGATCAAGGAATTCACCGGCATCGACAGTCCCTACGAAGCCCCGGCCAACGCGGAAGTGGTGATCAACACCGCCGAGAATGATATCGGCGAGTGCGTGCGCCAGCTGATCGCCAAGATCGGGGTTTAGCTTCCAAACTCCACTACCAAGGCCCGATTTTCGGGCCTTTCAGGCCTACAGCAGCAGCGTTTATGCCCGCCCGTCCTGCGGCGCTCCGGCATCTCAGGTCCCCTGGTTGGGCGAACGGCGCCAACAATGCGAAAATGCGCGATTGCTCACCAGCTTTGTCTTGAGCTCGTCTCTGGAGATTTGAGCGTGAATGTAAGAGCAGTGATGGGCTTCGCTTTGGGGCCGGTGGCCGCCGCGTTGTTTGGCTTTATTACGCTGCCGGTCGTGACCTGGTTTTATCCCGCGGAGGACATCGGTCGGCTGGCCATGCTTCAGGTTGCGGTCAACCTGTCCCTGCTGGTTTTCTGTCTCGGGCTTGATCAGGCCTATGTACGTGAATATCACGGTCACCATAACCGTGAGGCCCTGTTCAAGACGGCCATGACCCCGGGACTGCTATTCCTCGGGCTATTCACTGTATTGGTGCTGCTCAACCCGACCTTCCTGTCACGAATTCTATTTGATTCGACCAACAGGACTTTGGCGGGGATGGTCCTGATCTGCGTGTTGTCCGCCTTCGCGCTTCGCTTTTTGTCGCTGGTCTTGCGTATGGAAGAGCGCGGCCTGGCATTTTCGGTGGGGCAATTTCTGCCCAAACTCTTCTTCTTGTTGTTGATCGGCGTGTATGCCGTTAGCGGCCGGGGGCATGATATCCAGGCCTTGCTATTCGCTCATACTTTGTCGCTGTTTTCGGTAGCCCTTTTGTTCCTGGTGTTACGTTGGAGAATCTGCACGGATGCAGTAAAGCAGAAAGTAGACCTGGCGGAATTGGGTGCCATGTTGCGCTATGGCTTTCCGTTGATTTTCGCCGGCCTGGCGTTTTGGGGGCTGACCGCCAGCGATAAAATCCTGTTACGAGCGCTCTCCAACCTGGAGCAGTTGGGTATTTATTCAGTGGCAGTGAGTTTCGCGGGTGCTGCTCTGGTCTTAAAGATGGTCTTTCAGACGCTCTGGGCCCCTCAGGTCTATAAGTGGGAGCAGGAGGGCGGGGCCTCCAAGCGTATTCAAGTCATGAACGACTATATGTTGATCGTGGTGTCTATGCTGTTTTGTCTCATAGGTAGCGTTTCCTGGTCGCTGGACTACCTGCTCCCCGCGGGGTACGAACAGGTGAAGCTGATCCTGGTCTCTTGTCTGGGCTACCCTTTGTTATTGGTGCTTTCGGAAACCACCGCCATTGGAATAAGCCTGGCGAGGAAAACCAGGTATTCACTGGCGGTGGCCCTGGTCGCGTTTACGGTTAATGTGGGCCTGAATCTGCTGCTGATTCCAGCGTATGAAGCCGCTGGTGCCGCCGTGGCGACGATAGTGTCTTTCTGGCTTTTCTTCATTCTGCGCGCGGAGTGCGCCTGCCGTGTCTGGCAGCCATTTCCTCGTCTGGAGCAGTATCTGACCATCACGGTTCTAACAGTGTTGGCGGTGTTGACCACCCTGTACGGTGACCGGCTGGGCTGGCTTACGCATGTCTTCTGGGCGGGGCTCTTCGTGGTGTTTTTTGCTTTTTACGCAAAAAGAATATCGACCCTTTTGACTTTGCTCGCTCGGAAGACTGGGCGGGCGTGACCCGATGGTGGCCTTCTTGGAGGTCTCTGGGGATGCCATATACAATAGCGGCTGAGGTTGCTCCGTTTCGGATAGGTGAGTTCCATGGATTATCAGGTTCACGAAAGCGCCATCGTCGATGAAGGCGCGCAAATTGGCAGTGGCTCGCGGGTGTGGCACTTCGTCCACGTCTGCGGCGGCGCCCGGGTCGGGCGCAACGTCTCCATGGGGCAAAATGTCTTCGTGGGCAACAAGGTCACCATCGGCGACAACTGCAAGATCCAGAACAACGTCTCGGTGTACGACAATGTCCACCTGGAAGAGGGCGTGTTCTGCGGCCCCAGCATGGTGTTCACCAACGTCTACAACCCCCGCTCCCTGATCGAACGTAAGGACGAGTACCGCGACACCCTGGTAAAACGGGGCGCCACCCTGGGCGCCAACTGCACCATCGTCTGTGGCGTGACCATCGGCGCCTACGCCTTCGTTGGCGCCGGCGCCGTGGTCAACAAGGACGTGCCCGATTACGCCCTGATCGTGGGCGTGCCCGGCAAGCAGATCGGCTGGATGAGCGAGTTCGGCGAGCAACTGGATCTGCCGCTCAGCGGCGAGGGCAGGGCGGTGTGCGAGCACACCGGCGCGGTCTACACCCTGAGTGGGCAAAGCCTGCGCAAGAGCGAGGGCGCCTGAATGCAGTTCATTGACCTCGCCGCCCAGCAGGCACGCATCAAAGATGCCATCGACGAGCGCATCCAACGCGTATTGGCCCACGGCCAGTACATCAAGGGCCCGGAAGTCGGCGAACTGGAAGAGAAGTTGGCGGCGTTCACCGGCGCCAAGCACTGCATCGGCGTGGCCAACGGCACCGATGCCCTGCAGATCGCCCTGATGGCGGCGGGTGTGGGCCCCGGCGACGAAGTGATCACCCCCGGCTTCACCTTTATCGCCACCGCCGAGGCGGTGGCCGTGGTCGGCGCCAGGCCAGTCTATATCGACATCGACGAGAAGACCTACAACCTGGACCCCGGCCAGCTCGAGAGCCTGATCACGCCTAACACCAAGGCTATCATCCCGGTGTCGCTGTACGGCCAGTGCGCGGACTTCGACGCCATCAACGCCATCGCCGGGCGGCACGGGCTGACCGTCATTGAAGATGCCGCCCAGAGCCTGGGGGCCAGTTACAAGGGCCGGCGCTCCGGAAACCTGAGCCAGATCGCCACCACCTCGTTTTTCCCCAGCAAGCCCCTGGGCGGTTACGGGGACGGCGGCGCCGTCTTCACTAATGACGACGCCATGGCCGAACAAATCCGCCAGATCGCCAACCACGGCCAGGACCGCCGCTATCACCACGCCCGCATCGGCCTCAACAGCCGCCTGGACACCCTCCAGGCCGCCATCCTGCTGCCCAAGCTGGAAATCTTTGAAGACGAGCTGGCCAGGCGTAACCAGGTCGCCGCCCGTTACACCGAACTACTCTCTGGGAAAGAACAAATAATCACCCCTTATGTGGCGCCCGATAACGTAAGCGCTTGGGCCCAATACACCGTCCGCGTGCCCAACCGCGAACAGGCCCAGGAAACGCTCAAGGCGGCCGGTATCCCTACCGCCGTGCATTATCCGGTTCCGCTCAACCGTCAGCCGGCGGTGGAAGACCCGAACGCGAACCTGCCGGTGGGTGACAAGGTGTCTCAGGAAGTCATGAGCCTGCCCATGCACCCCTACTTGACCGAAGAGCAGATTGGCCGGGTGGTCAGTACGCTGGTGGATAGCCAGGCATGAAAGTCGCCCACGTCTGCCTATCCAACTACTACATGGATGACCGCGCCTACCAGGAAAACGAACTTGTGGAGGAGCATGTCCGCCAGGGCCATGACGTGCTGGTCATCGCCTCGACGCAGATTTTTACCACGGATCGGCGCCGTGAATTCGTCGAACCGGGCCATTACCGCTGTAACCAGGGCATCGAAGTAATCCGTTTGCCCTACCATCCATGGGTGCCCCACACCGTGGCGAAAAGCCTACGACCGCACAGAGGGGTTTACCAGCTGCTGGAGGAATTCGCGCCGGACTCGATTCTTTTCCACGGTATGTGCGGCTGGGAGCTGGTGACCGTGAGCCGCTACAAGAAAGGCCGCCCGGAAGTGAAGTTCTACGTCGATACCCACACGGACTTCATCAATAGCGCCCGGGGGCCGGTTTCCAAGTGGGGCCTGCACTATCTGTATTACCGGCCCATCGTTCACTGGTGCCTGCCCTGGATCGACAAGATTCTCTATATTTCCGAACTGACCGGAAAGTTCGCCCGGGAGTTTTACGGCGTTCCGGACGAGAAGCTGGAGTTCTATCCGCTGGGCGGGCACCCGGTCGAGGACGACGAATACCACGCCCTTAGAGAAAGCACGCGTCAGCACCTGGGCCTCTCCGACGACCAGGTGCTGTTCGTGCAATCGGGCAAACAATCCGCTTCCAAGAAGCTCCTGGACACCCTGAACGCGTTTACCGGCAATCCGGACCCGCGCTTCCGGCTGGTACTGGTCGGCTCTCTGCTGGACGATATACGGGAGCAGGCCCAGGCGCTGATCGACTCGGACGACCGAATTCAATTCTGGGGGTGGAGGACGCCTACGGAGCTTCAGGCGCTGCTCTGTGGCGCCGATGTTTATCTGCAGCCGGGTAGCCAGTCCGCCACCATGCAGACCAGCCTATGTTGTCGCTGTGTGCCCGTGCTCGAGAATATCGAGGGCCACGGCATCTACACCGAAAATAACGGCTGGCTAGTCAACAATGAGCAAGAGCTGGCCGCAGTGCTCGAGGAAATCAGCTCCGGCGCCGCCGACTTACGGGTGATGGCGGCGGAATCCGAGAAACTGGCCAGGCAAAAGCTCGATTACGCCGTGTTAGCCCGGCGCATTCTCGATTAGAGTCGACACCCAGCGACATTGAATACAACAGGGACACAGCAGCATGACAAACTTCGCCATCATTGGTGCCGCCGGCTACATCGCGCCACGACATATGCAGGCCATCAAAGCCACCGACAGTCGGCTTGTCGCCGCTTTGGACCCCAATGATTCCGTGGGCATTATCGACAGCTACTTTCCCGACGCCGACTTCTTCACGGAGTTCGAACGCTTCGACCGGCACATCGACAAGCTACGCCGCTCCAACCACGAGCAGAAGGTGGATTACATCTCGATCTGTTCGCCGAACTATCTGCACGACAGCCACATGCGCTTCGCGCTTCGCTCCGGGGCGGACGCTATCTGCGAAAAACCGTTGGTGCTCAACCCCTGGAATATCGACGGGCTGATCGACATTGAGAAAGACACTGGCCGCAAGGTCAACACCATTCTGCAATTGCGCGTGCATCCGTCCATCGTGGCGCTGCGTGACAAGGTGCAGAGCGAGAACAAAGACACCAAGCACGAGGTGGACCTCACCTACATCACGTCACGCGGCCACTGGTATCTACAGTCCTGGAAAGGGGACGAAAAGAAGTCCGGTGGCATCGCCACCAACATCGGCGTGCATTTCTATGACATGCTGCACTTCATCTTCGGCGCCTTGCAGGAAAACGTGGTGCACCACAACGACGACACCATGGCCGCCGGTTATCTGGAATACGAAAAAGCCCGGGTTCGCTGGTTCCTGTCCGTGGACTACAAGTACGTACCAGAAAGCGCCAAAGCCGAAGGGCAGCGCACTTACCGCTCGATCACCGTGGACGGAGAAGGAATCGAGTTCTCGGGCGGTTTCACGGACCTGCACAATCGTAGCTACGAAGAGATCCTGGCAGGGCGAGGCTTTGGGTTGGAGGAGAATCGGGTGGCCATTGAGACGGTCTCGCATATCCGTAACGCCCCGCCGATCGGCCTAAGCGGCGACTACCACCCGTTCCTGAAGAGGTAGTCAGAGGTGGCAAGCGTTCTAATTCTGACTTCCGCGTACCCCTACTTCCCGGGGGAGCAGTTTATAGAGGACGAGATCGGTTATTGGGATCGAAGCGGTTTCAGCGATATCTATATTCTGCCCGCGATTGCGATAGGTGAACCAAGGGCGACCCCCGATCGTGTGTCAGTCATCACCTCAGGTAGCAGGTCCCGAAACAAGCGGCTGTTGGGCCCGTTTTTAAAGGCGGTTCTTTCAAAAGCTTTATTCAGTGAGTTGCGCTATTTGCGCTTAAACAAAAATCTCACGCTGATGACCTCTTGGCTGGCGCTAAGAGAAATGCTGCTGGTGAAGCTGGCTCAGCGCCAACTGGAAAAATTCCTGAAAGAGCACCATATCGATATCGTTTACAGTTACTGGAACAATGCCATCAGTTACGCGGCCTGCGAGGTGAGACGAAAAGGGGGCGTCAGTAAAGTAGTGACGCGAGCCCACGGCGGTGACCTTTACGAAGAACGCCGAAAATTGAACTATATGCCGCTTAAGCGCCAATATGTTGACGATTTCGATAAGGTTTTTTGCCTTTCTTCCGCTGCCAAAGCGTACTTTTTAAACAGGTACGGCGCTGCAGAGGGCGCCATGGCAATATCGTCTTTGGGTGTTCCCTTGCCGGACGCTCTTGCAGCGCCAAGTGTTCCCCCTTTTGTACACATCCTTTCATTGTCTTACTGCGTTCCGGTGAAGCGCATAGATAAAATAATGGATGCGGTGCAACGGTTTTCCGAGTCTAATCCGGATAAGGATATAACCTGGACGCACATTGGGGCCGGTCAGCTGTTCCAGACATTGAAAAATCAGGCTGAAGCCCTTTCAGAGCAGCACATCAATCTCACCTGTCGCTTCCTAGGCCATATACCGAATGAACAAGTGAAGCGGTTCTTCTTGGATAACAGGGTAGACGTATTCGTTAATTGCAGTGAATCGGAGGGCGTTCCCGTCTCCATCATGGAGGCGATGAGCTGCGGGGTGCCCACCATCGCGCCCGATGTTGGAAGTGTATCCAGCCTTGTGTCAACAAGCCGTGGCTATTTGATGAGCCAAAGTCCGGATGCTCAGGAGTTGGCGGATGCCCTCTCTGAGTTTTTTCATTCCCCTGATCTTATAAAGAAGGAAATGCGTATTGCTGCGCGAAAGCATATAGAAGAAAACTATAATGCGGATCGCAACTACCCGGCGTTTGTCTCCGAAGTAGTGGGCATCTTGGATCAAAACCGTGATATTGATCACATAAACTATTTGCACTAGCATCACAAATCGATATTCCGGGGGGAATGTAAAAAATCGCAACAAAAGACAACCTGAGCACTACGGCAAGGCGAACTCCGCCCGGCTAACGTAGGCTCCGTCACGCGAACGTCACCTCCCCGCGCGAAGCTACTCGAATACGGACACTCGGCCTCAAAAGGGCCGGGCACGGGCAGAGCCCCGAAAAGGACAAACGGCATGAGCGATTCAGGCTGGTACGTGGTTCAGTGCCGCGCCAACCAGAACTACAGGGCCCAGGAAAACCTGGAAAATCAGGGCTTTACCTGCTTTCAGCCCCAGCTCTGCCTGGAAAAAGTACGCGCCGGCCGGCGCGTGCAGCGCCAGGAACCCCTGTTCCCCGGCTACCTCTTTATTCAACTGTCCGAGCAGGGCAGTGGCTGGCACACCATCCGCTCCACCCGGGGCGTGACCAAACTGGTGGCCTTCGGTGACCGCCCGGCGGCGGTGCCGCCCTCCGTGATCGATGCCCTCAAGCTGCAGACCCAGACCAGCGCCAACGACGACCGTCCCGCGCTGCGCCCGGGTGACCGCCTGCGCATCGAGCACGGCCCCTTCGCGGACATGGAGGCGGTCTTCCACCGCTTCGACGGCCAGGAGCGCGCCATCGTGCTGCTCAGCATGCTCCACAAGCAGCACCGCCTCACCCTGGCCCTGAAAGACATAAGCACGCTGTAAAAGCGCGCGAGCGGGCCCAGGCCCGCGAATTGGTTGTTTGTGTTGTGGGAGCGGGCCTTGCCCGCGAAAGGCAAGCAAAGCTTGCCGGCAGGATCCCAGAGACCTGCCTAAAAAGAAGAAGGCTCCTATCCGTCCTCAGGGAATCGACGGCAAACCCTGCGGCGGTAGCGTGCCTGAACGGGGGACAGATAGTGAACGATTCCAATAAGAGTGTAATAAAACACCACGGCGCCGCCACCGGCGTCACCGGCTCATGCCACGAACTGACGCTGGACGACAACGCGGGGCTGCTGATCGACTGCGGCCTGTTTCAGGGCGGTGACCGGGGCGCGGATGGCGCCGACGCCGGGCGCCCCGAAATCGAATTCGATATCGGCCACATCCGGGCACTGGTGGTCACCCATGTGCATCTCGATCATGTGGGGCGTATTCCCTGGCTGCTGGCCGCCGGTTTTGACGGGCCGATCTATTGCAGCGAGCCCAGCGCCGAGTTGCTGCCGATTATGCTGGAAGACGCCTTTAAGCTGGCCATAAGCCGCCAGCCGGAAGCGATAAACGGGTACCTGAGCCGGGTACAGCATTTGCTGCGGCCGCTGCCCTTCGGCCAGTGGCACGTTGTTTATCAGGGCGCGGGCAAAGAGGCGGCGATCCGCCTGCGCCGCGCCGGGCATCTGCTCGGCTCCGCCTATGTGGAGTGTGCCTTGACCGGTGAGGCTCGTGGCCAGGACACAAAGGTGATCTTCAGCGGTGACCTGGGCAACAGGGCGTCGCCGATACTGCGGCCACCGGAACAGCCGGACGGCTGTGACATCCTGGTGCTGGAGAGCACCTACGGCGACCGGGAACACGACGACCCGGACGCCCGCCGTCACCGCCTGCGGACCCTGATTGAGCGCGCTCTGGTGAATCGGGGCACGGTGCTGATCCCCGCGTTCAGCATTGGTCGCACCCAGGAGCTGCTCTATGAGCTGGAAGACCTGATCCACGAGAACCAGGGCAAGGAGGCCGCCGGTGGGCTCCATTGGAACGACCTGCCGGTAATCCTGGATTCGCCCCTGGCCGGCCGGTTCACGCAGGCCTACAGAGGCCTCCGTGAGCACTGGGACGAACAGGCGCTTGACCGGGTAGGTCAGGGGCGTGGGCCGCTGGCTTTCGAGCAGCTGTTCACGGTGGACGACCATGAAACCCACCAGCGCATGGTCGCCCACCTGGCCGGCACAGGCCGCCCGGCGGTGGTGATCGCCGCCAGCGGTATGTGCGCCGGCGGGCGCATCGTCAATTACCTGAAGGCGATGCTGGGCGACCCGCGTCACAATGTACTGTTCGTCGGCTACCAGGCCGCCGGCACCCCCGGCCGGGAACTGCAGACGCAAGGGCAGGGCGGCCAAGTGGAATTGGACGGCGAGATCCACGAGATAAAGGCCGGTGTGGACACTATCGGCGGCTATTCCGCCCATGCCGACCGCAATGGCCTGATCGACTTCGTCACCGGTATGACCCGTTGGCCCCGGGAGATCCGCCTGGTGCACGGTGAAGACCAGGCCAAGCGGGGGCTGGCGGAATCGCTCAGACAGCTCTATCAAGACAGTGGTCAAAAATGCAAAATTCACACATCTCCCTGAGATGACAGGATGGATGAGTTAGTAAAGGAATTGGACGCCAGCCAGATGTATGATAGCTATACAGCGAAACTTAAAAACCTAGAAGAATAGTCGCCATGTCTTATATTTCAGATCGTTATATCGAGTTTTGGCTATCCAAATGGCGCTCGGACTCCATGATCCGTCGTGTTTTGGAGAGTCGCCCGGTCAGACGGCTTAAAGACATCTCCTTTCTGGGAGCAATCGACTACACATCCTTGGTACATAAGGGGCCCCGGATAGGGCGGGATCGTCTTCATCACACCTTGGGGGTGGCGGCTCTTGCCGATTTTATCTCCGAGCATCGTAATTATGACGAAGAGACCCGGAACCACGTCGTCGTTGCCGCCCTTTTACACGATATTGGGCACGCACCCCTTTCACATAGTGCTGAACCCTACTTTAAGCGCCGTCTGGGGGTAGGTCACCATGAGCTTGGTGAGCAGTTCATGGAGGAGGACAAGCAGCTATCCTGGTGGCTGGCAAAGTATTTTGATCGGGAAAGAATCAAGTTATTGATCGCCGGGGATGCGGGCGGTGGGCAAGGCGCGGACCTGTTCGAAAGCCCCATCAACATCGATACCATTGACGGCATACTACGCAGTTTTGAGAGTTTTCGAGGACACAAGCCAGCCTGTCCGCTTGACATTGCTCGAGCCGCTTTTCTGGAATCGAGTGAGGCTGGCAAAAAGTCTTTGGATTGGTTCTGGCAATTGAAAGGCAGTGTATACAACTCTTTTATTACTAGTCTTGAGGGGCTCCAAGCGGACCAGTATTGCCAGCTTTATTTTGAAAAAAATGAAGTTGAACTAAGTAGAGAAAAACTGTTGTCCACTGAAAAAGAGTGGCTGTTGGAGTTTCCGGATTTATTTCATGCCCTCCGGAATTCGAGTATGGATGATGCTGTCACGACTTACTGCCAGCGCGACTACTACATCGTGTTTGAAAGTGAAGATATTGCCGAAAGATATAAGGTTAATAAGAAAGAAGTAACGAAAGACAGTTGGGATGTGAAAAGTGCCTTGGCGCACAGGGAGGATGATAACAATGGATTATATAAGGGAGACTCGCAAGTTTACCACTGAAAAGCTTGCCGAAATAAGAGGCGATATTCATCGTGTACTGAAGAAAAGTAAGAATAGAGAAAAGATTACTATTGTCGCTACTGGCTCTTATGGAAGGGAGGAAGCTTCTTCCAAATCTGATATTGATCATTTTATTATTTACGACGCCGATGAAGCTGCCGATGACGCAATCAAGGTCGAACTAGAACAAATCGAGGCGGTTATAAAGCAGCATGTGCCGGAACGCTCTGGTAGTACAGGGACGTTTGGAAAAGACGCCGTCATTCAGTTTTCGGAAATGAAGACTAATATCGGTGGTGAGTACGACGACAACAAGAGCTTGACCAGGCGTATGCTCTTCCTGCTGGAGGGAACCTGGCTATACGGTGAAGATAGATTTGAACGCTATCAGCGCTCATTGCTGAAGCGCTACATGGAGAACAGCTCCGAAAAAGCAGAGCTGCCCAGGTTTTTGCTCAATGACGTTATCCGTTATTACAGAACGATCGCGACAGATTTTGAGCATAAAGTGTTCGAAGATGGAAAAGAATGGGGTTTAAGAAGTATTAAGCTTCGATTTTCCAGAAAGATACTTTACTTCGGAGGGATTCTTACCATTGCAGAGATGGCTGATGCCGGTTATCGCCAATGGGAGGAAAGAGCCATAGAACTATTTGGCATCCCGGTTCTGAGCAGGATCGAGCGGCTTATCGATGATCGATGTGGCCAAGAAGTACTCGAAATCTATGACCAGTTCTTGGCAAAAATTAGCGACCCTGAGATTCGCGAAGCGCTAAAACGAGTCGAAAAAGAAGAGCGTACTCAAAGTGAAGAATATCAAACGCTTAGACAGTTGAGTGACGACTTTTCAGCGAAACTGTCTGAGTGCTTGGACATCAAATATAGCGCAGATCACTCCATCCATCACGCATTGTTGTTCTAGATCAGGCCGATGGCTGGCCGTAACTCGACATCCCTGACAAAAAGCAAGGTACTGAAAGAATGACCCACCCCTCCCTGGAAGACATCAAACTGGCCGTGATCGGCCTCGGCTATGTGGGCCTGCCCCTGGCCGCGGAGTTCGGCAAGCACCGCCCGGTGGTGGGCTTTGACGTGAACCGCGACCGCATCCGCGCCCTGCGCGAAGGGCACGATTTTACCCGGGAGCTCAGCGATGCGGAGCTGGCCGCCTCGGAGGGTCTGGCGTTCAGCGACGATCCAGCTTCGCTGGAGGGCTGCAACGTCTATATCGTAACGGTACCGACCCCCATCGACGAGCACCGCCAGCCGGACCTGACGCCGCTGATCAAGGCGTCCGAGACCATCGGCAAGACCCTCAAGCCCGGCAACATCGTGATTTACGAGTCCACGGTATTCCCCGGCGCCACCGAGGAGCACTGCGTGCCCGTGCTGGAACGGGTCTCCGGCCTTACGTTCAATCAGGATTTCTACGCCGGCTACAGCCCGGAGCGCATCAACCCGGGCGATAAGCTCCACCGCGTCACCGACATCATGAAGGTCACCGCCGGCTCCACCCCGGACGTGGCGGACACCGTCGACCGTCTCTATGCCTCGGTGATCACCGCCGGCACCCACCGGGCCTCCAGCATCAAGGTGGCGGAAGCCGCCAAGGTGATCGAGAACACCCAGCGGGACCTGAACATCGCCCTGGTCAACGAACTGGCGATGATCTTCAAGCGCATGAACATCGACACCCAGGAAGTACTGGAAGCCGCCGGCACCAAGTGGAACTTCCTGCCGTTCCGCCCCGGCCTGGTGGGCGGCCACTGCATCGGCGTGGACCCTTACTACCTGACCCATAAAGCCCAGGCGGTGGGTTACCACCCGGAAGTGATCCTTTCCGGGCGTCGCATCAACGACGGCATGGGCCGTTTCGTGGCCAGCGAGCTCGTTAAAGCCATGCTGGACCGCTGCATCCAGGTCAACGGCGCCCGGGTACTGACGATGGGCCTGACCTTCAAGGAAAACTGCCCGGACCTGCGCAACACCCGGGTGATTGATGTGATTCGCGAACTCCAGGACTACAACGTCACCGTCGACGTCTACGACCCCTGGATCAACCCGGACGAGGCCTACCGGGAGTACGGCATTCAGCCCATCGAAAAACCCCAGGTCGCCAGCTACGATGGCATCGTCCTGGCCGTGGCCCACAATGAGTTCAAAGCCATGCCCGCCAGCGAAATCCGCCAGCTGGGCCGGGACGCCCATGTGCTCTACGATTTGAAGTACGTGCTGCCCAAAGAAGCTGTTGATCTGCGTCTCTAAACCGGAATCGTAGACCCGTAGGTCGGGTTAGGCCAAAGGCCGTAACCCGACAACCCGACCCCCAACAAAGCAACAAACGGACCTAAATGACCCGCTACGACGAAGTAAAAGCCGACCTGAAAGCCAACCCCAAAATCTGGCTAATCACCGGCGTAGCCGGCTTCATCGGTTCCAACTTGCTGGAAACCCTGCTCAAACTGGACCAGACAGTAGTCGGCCTGGACAACTTCGCCACTGGTCACCAGCACAACCTGCATGAAGTCGACACCCTGGTCACCGAAGAGCAATGGGCCCGATTCCGCTTCATAGAAGGCGACATCCGCAACCTGGACGACTGCCGCGAAGCCGTAAAGGGGACAGACTATGTCCTCCATCAGGCCGCCCTGGGCTCCGTCCCCCGCTCCATCGAAGACCCGGTAGCTACCAACCAGGCGAACATCGATGGCTTCCTGAACATGCTGGTGGCTGCTAAAAACGAGGAAGTAAGCAGCTTTACTTACGCCGCTTCTAGTTCCACCTACGGTGACCACCCGGATCTGCCCAAGGTGGAAGAAAAGATCGGCAATCCGCTGTCGCCCTATGCAGTAACCAAATATGTTAATGAGCTCTACGCCAGTGTGTTCGCACGAAGCTATGGCTTCGAGACCATCGGGTTACGCTACTTCAACGTATTCGGCCCGCGCCAAGACCCCAACGGTGCTTACGCTGCTGTGATCCCTAAGTGGACCGCGTCCATGATTCGTGGCGAGCCCGTGTACGTGAACGGCGACGGTGAAACCAGTCGCGATTTCTGTTTCGTCGATAATGCGGTGCAAGCTAACCTGCTGGCCGCCACCACATTGGGTGAGTTCAAGGGGGAGGTGTACAATGTGGCGCTAGGTGCACGAACTACGCTAAATAATCTTTTCGACGCCATCCGCGAAGAGTTGGATGGCTTGTCGATAGGGGGCACACGCACCCCTGAATATCGTGATTTTCGTTCCGGTGATGTCCGGCACTCCCAGGCGGATGTAGACAAGGCCCGACGTAGTCTGGGCTATGTGCCTTCTCACGCTGTTGCCGAGGGCTTAGCGGCAGCAATGCCGTGGTATGTCCAGCGCGCGTAAATTTCTATGCTCTAAAGCTGAATTAAAGAGGAATAAGTGTAAAATGAAGAACTTTGCAATTATTGGGGCCGCTGGTTATATCGCGCCGCGACATATGCAAGCCATAAAAGCCACCAATAATAACTTGGTTGCAGCTTTAGACCGTAATGACTCGGTAGGTATTATAGACAGTTATTTTCCTGATGCTGACTTCTTTACCGAATTCGAAAGATTTGATCGGCATCTCGATAAGTTACGTCGTGACAACCACGACCAGAAAGTTGATTACATCTCGATATGCTCGCCCAACTACCTGCACGACAGCCATATGCGCTTTGCGCTGCGCTCCGGGGCGGACGCGATCTGTGAAAAACCGCTGGTTCTCAATCCTTGGAATATCGATGGCCTGCTCGAGATTGAGAAAGACACTGGCCGGAAGGTAAACACCATTCTACAGTTGCGTGTACATCCTTCCATCGTAGAGTTGCGCGAAAAAGTCCGAGCGGAGAACCGAGACACCAAGCACGATGTGGACCTCACCTATATTACCTCCCGCGGCCATTGGTATCTCCAGTCTTGGAAGGGCGACGAGAAGAAGTCAGGGGGCATCGCCACCAATATCGGCGTTCACTTCTACGATATGCTGCATTTCATCTTCGGTGAGCTGCAGGAGAATGTGGTGCACCACAGCGACGACACCATGGCCGCCGGCTATCTGGAATACGAGAAAGCCCGCGTTCGTTGGTTCCTGTCCGTCGACTACACGTATATACCGGACAGCGCCAAAGCGCAGGGCCAGCGCACCTATCGCTCCATCACCGTGGACGGCGAGGAGATTGAGTTCTCCGGCGGGTTTACGGACCTGCATAACCGGAGTTATGAAGAGATTCTGGCTGGCCGGGGTTTCGGCTTGGAGGATAACCGAGTAGCGATAGAGACGGTATCATACATCCGTGACGCTACCCCTATAGGCATTAATGGCGATTATCATCCATTCTTGGGGTAAAGTCGCTAATATTTCAATAGGTCTTTCACTCGGCGAAGCATCTCGTAAGGTGAGCATATCCTTTTTGAGTGTCCGCTCCCGAAAAACTTTAATGACCTTTATATATCCGCCGCTTACATGCCTGGATGCCTGACAAATTCGAAATTCGGATCGGCCTGTTGGCATTTCTGGTGACCTCTTCGTGTTGCAGCTATTATACTTTTTACACTAGTTCTCGGCCTGAGAGTTGCTATTGAGCACAGTTAGTTTGAAATCGGCTTCATTTTTCTTCGAGGCAAAACCGCGCGGTGAGCTGCTCGGCTGAGCTGAAAGCCGACATATCAAGCTTTGCATGACAAGACTGATCCCTTCACCTTTCTCACCAAAAATAGGCAAGCTGCCATTGTTTTCGCCAATAGTTATGATAGGTGTGCTTCGCTCTTTAGCTTTTCTGAGAAGTAGAAAGTGCTAAGATTCTAAGGAATGAGATCAATGAGAGATAAGAAATGTTTGGATGTTCTCACTGTTACCTCAAACGACCTAGGTATTTCCTGGGGGCCGGCGATACACTATTTGGAGTTATGGAATGAAGCTGTCCAACTAAAAGGCGCACCAATCCGCATTCAAGGAATCGCCCCAAGTTGGACCGGCCGCTGTACTATAAGAGATCCAGCGTTTCCGTTAAAAATAATAAAGGTGCCGAGTATTAGGCGATTTAGGCAGGTTTTTTATGATGTGGTATTATCAATATCTACCTTGGCCAGAATGACGCGTGTCGATGTTGTTTACATTAGACTTAGCCACTGGCATCTATTTATAATTTTTTTATTGATGATATCGAAAAAGTTTTTTGTCGTTGAGTTGAATGGACTTGCTTTAGAGGACTCCAGGTCATCACGTAATAAAAAGATCATATCTTGGTTGGTTTCTCGCCAAGAGAAGTGGTTGGTTGAAAATGCTGACGTTAATATTTGTGTGAGTAACGGTATCAAAAGATCAATTTCAGCGCGTTACAATTTAAAAGGCCGATCTTTCACGGTCTTAAATGGAGTTTCAGAGCAGTTTTTTAAAAAGGAAAGCAGTTCGGAGAACTTGGTCCCGATAAATAAATTAAAGATATTATATGTTGGCACTTTCACTCCTTGGGATGGAGCTGGTGATATTATAGATCTTGCTGAACATTTCCCCGAAGTGGATTTTTTAATGGTCGGCGACGGTGATCTTAGGGGTGCTATGGAAAAAAACGCCCCTGCCAACGTTGCTTTTCTTGGTAAGGTCGAGTATTCCGCCCTGCCGGATATTTATAAAAAAGCCCATGCGGGAATTGTGCTTTACGAATTTGAGAGGCATCGAAACGTCGAGGTTTCTTCTATTAAAACATTGGAATACGTCGCCTCCGAGCTGCCAGTTTTCACCACTGATGTTCCGGGTCAAGAATTCATAAAACAAGAAAAAATTGGGTACTTGCTTGGTGAGTCAGAATGTTTGATTAAAGCCTTTTCGGATTTTATAAAAGACATTGCTTTATATAAAGAAAGCTATACTGGAAAGAAAGAGAAATTTAAATCACAGTTTGGTTGGCGAAGAACCGCACGAGAGACAATCGGTTGTATTAAAAATGTTTTTGATGATCCATTAGTTGATAAAAAAACATAATGGTTTTAATAATGGGCATCTGAATTATGTTCCCGTTTCATTTCGAAGCCTGACGCCACGTTCGCTCGGCAGGGTATGGCATAGACGGGATTTTCATTGTTCTAAAAACTGTACAGGCATGTCATCCTGACGCTTTGTTACGTGGTTAAGTCAAGAAGCGATATTGCAAATATTCAGAGGATAACCGAGAAATGAAAGTGACCATTTTCGGCACTGGCTACGTCGGTTTGGTGCAAGGTGCTGTTTTATCAGAAGTCGGTCACGACGTTGTATGCGTAGATATAGATAGAGAAAGGATTGAATATCTCAATCAAGGCCGCCTGCCAATCTATGAGCCTGGACTTCAGAGCCTGATAAAATCGAATGCCGCAGCTAAGCGACTTCGCTTTACCACTGACGCCAAAGAGGCGGTCTTACATGGTGAGTTTCAGTTTATTGCGGTCGGTACTCCACCTGATGAAGATGGTAGCGCAGATCTGAAGCATGTGCTCACCGTGGCCGAGACCATCGGCCGTCACATGCAAGGCCACCGGATTATTGTAAATAAGTCGACTGTACCAGTCGGAACTGCGGAGAGGGTCCGGGAAAGGATCGGGAAAACATTGGCCGACGCGGATAAGCAGGCTCTTACATTCGATGTGGTCTCGAACCCGGAATTTTTAAAGGAAGGTAATGCGGTTGGCGACTGTATGAAGCCGGATCGAATTATTATTGGTACAAGCAGTCAACATACAGAAGACCTGATGCGAGAGCTTTATGCGCCGTTCAACCGCAATCATGACAAGATTATTGTCATGGATGCGAGAAGTGCCGAGCTTACCAAATACGTAGCAAACTGTATTTTGGCTACTAAAATCAGCTTCATGAATGAAATGGCCAATTTGGCCGAAATGTTGGGCGCCGATATTGAAATGGTCCGTAATGGAATCGGTAGTGATCCCAGGATTGGCTACCACTTTATATACCCAGGGGTTGGGTACGGCGGCTCTTGTTTCCCTAAAGATGTGAAGGCGCTTATCCATACGGCAGATGAACTCAACTTTGATGCCATGGTGCTTAAAGCGGTGGAAATGCGCAATCACCGCCAAAAGACGACATTGTTCCAGAAGGTCAACGCCTATTTTAATGGCGACCTCGTAGGTAAGACCTTTGCGGTTTGGGGGCTAGCCTTCAAGCCGAATACCGACGACATGCGTGAAGCACCAAGCCGGGTGCTCATGGAGGCCCTTTGGGCTGCCGGCGCTCACGTACAGGCCTACGACCCGGAAGCGATGGATGAAACTCGTCGTATATACGGTGATCGAAACGACTTGGTCCTATGCGATACTAAGGAATCAGCGCTGAAACAAGCGAATGCGTTGGTCATCGTCACCGAATGGCAAAATTTTCGCGCTCCTGATTTCAATTTAATTAAGGAGCGCATGGCCGATCCGATCATCTTTGACGGTCGTAACCTGTTTGAACCTAAACTCATGCATGATAAGGGCATCACTTATATATCAGTAGGCAGGGGTATGACTGAACTGGAAGATAGGCAATGAAAATACTTGTGACGGGCAATGCCGGCTTCATTGGTTTCCATGTGGCCCAACGGCTGTTGGAGCGTGGCGACGATGTCGTGGGGATTGATAATGTTAATGATTACTATGACACCGACCTGAAAGAGGCTCGCCTGAAGGAGCTGAGAATGACCGCTGCACGATCAGACGGGCAGTATGAGTTTGTTCGTGGAGATTTGGCGGATCAGAGACTCGTTGGCGAATGCTTTGAGGCACATAAGTTTGACAGGGTCATTCATCTGGCCGCTCAGGCAGGCGTGCGGTACTCGCTTGAAAACCCACAAAGCTACGTCCAAAGTAATATCGTTGCCTTTACTAACATTATCGAAGCTTGCCGGCATGCCGCTACACCACATCTTACTTACGCTAGCACCAGTAGCGTGTATGGGGCTAATACAAAGATGCCATTTTCTGAGCATCACGCAGCAAATCATCCTCTCCAATTTTACGCCGCAACCAAAAAAGCGAACGAGATGATGGCTCATTGTTACAGCCACCTGTTCAAATTGCCGACCACCGGCCTGCGTTTCTTTACTGTATATGGTCCATGGGGCAGACCAGATATGGCGTTATTTAAGTTCACAAAAAAAATATTTGCGGGGGAGCCCATTCCGGTTTTTAACCAGGGCAACCACACCCGTGATTTCACATACGTCGATGATATTGTTGAAGGCGTACTAAGAGCCAGTGATAACATCGCAAAACCAAACCCAAATTGGGTAAGCGATAACCCTGACCCCGCAAGCAGTGATGCACCGTTCCGTCTATTTAATATCGGCAATAATAACCCAGTAAAACTGATCGCATATATTGAGGCTATAGAATCAGCTTTGGGCATTGCCGCGAAAAAAGAGCTTCTGCCACTTCAGCCCGGTGATGTGCCTGATACCTACGCCGACAGCACGAACTTGGAAACGACGGTAGGCTATAAGCCAAGCACATCAGTTGGCGCCGGCGTGGCCCAATTTGTTAGTTGGTACAAAGACTATTATGGTTTGCGATAATTGTAAGCGACATTTTCAACCGTAGCGATGTTGGTCTAATGGATAAAGATAAGGTCTTTCGGAAAACAACGCACAAGGGAGTTTCTATCTCTTTTATGTCCTCTCATGGGCAGCGAAACTAAGTTGTGCCGCCTTTTTCTTCGGCCCGCTAATATTCAACAATAGTTGATCTATTTTATATGTGTGGAATTTCTGGTGCTTTAGCGTATAAGTCCGACGATTTGGGTCGGGTGGGTGCAAGAATGATTAATGCTCTGAACCACCGTGGACCGGACGGTCATGGCACCTGGGTGGACGAGCACCAAGATGTATTACTTGTACATACTCGATTGTCCATTCTCGACCTTTCTGGAGCCGGGGCACAGCCCATGGAGTCTGCCTGCGGGCGATTTCTAATAACCTTCAATGGCGAAATATATAACCACCTCAGGTTGCGTGTAAGATTAGAAGAAGAGAGAGGTGGAATGGTATGGAGGGGGCATTCTGATACTGAAACTTTACTCGCTTGTATCTCTATATGGGGTATATCTAAAACGCTAAAGAGTATTTTGGGTATGTTTTCATTCGCCTTATGGGATAAGGCGGATAAAAAGCTTACGCTGGCCAGGGACCGTGCTGGGGAAAAGCCTTTGTATTGGGCACGAGCAGAATCTGGCATTTTGTTTTCTTCTGAACTACAAGCCTTTGACAGGTTGCCTGGATTTAATCGAAGAATTGACAACAGGGCCCTAGGGCTGTTTATGCGGCATGGATATATCCCCGCTCCTTATGCGATATACTCTGATTGCAAAAAATTGATGCCGGGCTCCTATGTTTCGTTTTCTTTAGATGATAAAAAATTGGAGGCCGAAGAGCATTTATACTGGAGCTGGGAAAACCACTCCCCTTATGATTTTGATTTCAACTTTACGTCTACGAATAACGTTACCTCCAGTTTGGATGGTATATTACAACGTGTTGTTGCTGATCAAATGATCTCTGATGTGCCTTTTGGCTCATTTCTCAGTGGCGGGATAGATAGCAGTCTTATTACTGCTGTTATGCAGAAACAGAGCTCCGTTCCGATTAAAACCTTTTCGATTGGTTTTGACGACCCGGAGTTCAATGAGGCGGAACACGCAAAAGCCGTGGCTCGCCATTTAGGGACAGAGCATTCAGAGGCATATGTCACTGGCAACGACGTGATTAGTTTAGTTCCCAGACTGCCGGAAATTTACTCAGAACCCTTTGCGGATAGTTCTCAATTGCCAACTTACTTATTGGCAAAGATGGCCAGGGCGGACGTTAAAGTGGCTTTAAGTGGGGACGGGGCGGATGAGCTGTTCGGTGGTTATACTCCCTATCATTTTATACCACGGATATGGAAGACGATTCGATGGTGCCCTCCGCAGATCAGATATTACCTTTTGCGCGCAATGCATCAGGTCAGTCATTCTCAAAAAATCGATAAGCTGTCTTCGATAGCACATCATAAAAGTCCCGAATTGTTTTATAAGGCTGCTGCAAGTCATTGGCTCGAGCCCTCTTCGATCGTAAGAGGTCTTAAGGGGGATCCGACAACTGCTTTCGATCTAACGAGTTTTACCGGTCGGATCGACTCTTTTCCCAGCTGGATGATGTTGGTTGATTCGATGATGTATATGCCTGATGATGTATTGGTGAAAGTCGACCGCGCATCAATGGCAAACAGTCTTGAAGTTAGATCTCCTTTTCTAGATCCTCGAGTGATAGAATTCGCCAAGAGGCTTCCTGTGAAATGTAAGATCAGGTCTGGGACCAGTAAATGGATACTTAGGGATTTGTTGTATAATTATATTCCTAGGCACTTAGTGGATAGGCCCAAAAAGGGATTTTCTGTGCCTTTGGCGGAATGGCTTCGTACTGATCTACGAGAATGGGCGGATGACCTGTTATCTCCGCACAAGCTACATGACAATTTTCATTCAGAACCTATTCGGCGCGTATGGGCGGAGCACTTATCTAGAAAACACGATCATGCCAAAAAAATATGGAACGTTTTGATGTTTCAAGCATGGATGTATAAATGAAATTGAAAGTATTGCATGTGATTACCGGCTTGAATAACGGCGGAGCTGAAGGCGCTCTCTGCCGTCTGTGCATGAATAGCCAGCTTTACCAGCACGTGGTTGTCTCGCTGATAGATGGCGGCGTGCATGAGGCGCGTCTTAAAGAGGCTGGTGTCCTTGTTTATTGTCTTGGTTTTAATAGGGCCTGGATGCTTCCTTGGGTCGCTATTAAGTTATTTGTGATTGTTTGTCGGGAGCGCCCCTATGTAATGCAGACGTGGATGTATCACGCGGACTTTGTGGGTGGCGTGGTCGCTCGCTTCGCATTTATGAGACGTATATTTTGGGGTATCCGGCATTCGTCATTTGAAGAAGGTGGCTCTTCTAAGAGTACAATGATTCTTGCGAAAGTATGCGCTTGGATGTCGTCATTTTTACCATCAGGTATTATTTGTTGCGCCAATTCTGCCGCGCGCCTCCATGAAAGTATTGGCTATGATGGTGATAAAATTTCGGTCATACATAACGGCTATAATTTAAATTCACTCAATTTTAGCCCTTCCGGCCGCTCCATCGTAAGGCGTGAGATTGGGATACCAGACGAGTCTTTTTTAATTGGTATGGTTGCTCGTTTTAATCCGCAAAAAGATCACGCTAACCTTGTTTCTGCTCTAGGTATTATGAAAGAAAAATCCCTTTCCTTCAAATGTGTTCTTGCGGGGCCTGGTTTAGATAAAAACAATGGTGTGCTTTGCGAGTTGCTGAAAAGTAATAATGTAGAGGATGATGTTGTTCTCCTAGGCGCTCGAACAGATATTTCAAATATAATGTCGTCCTTGGATGTGCATGTTTTGTCAAGTGCCTTTGGCGAGGCATTCCCAAACGTCCTTGCGGAAGCAATGGCTTGTAAAACTCCATGTGTAGCGACGGATGTCGGCGACTCTTCTTATATTATAGACTCTTGCGGCTGGATAGTGCCTCCAAGACAGCCGCAGTTGCTTGCCCGCTCTATTGAAGAAGCTATGAGAGAGGCGGCGTCATGCCCGGCAGACTGGGCGGCACGACGTGAGGAATGCTCAGATAGAATTAGGAAAAAATTCTCAATTGAGGCTATGGTGAAAAGATTCGAAGCAGTGTGGTCCTCTAACAGTGATAATCCAGGTAAATCATGATTTTATTCGGTTCCGCATGGGGTGTGGTTTCAGCTTTTTTGGTTTTCGTTACTGGCTTTGTCGTTTCTTTTGCTTTAGCTCGTCGGTTCTTGGTTAGCAAACAGGTTTCGCTTTTTTTGTATCTTTGGCACACGATTTTGTGTGTGCTTTATTGTTTGTACGTCATTAATGATAACGGCGATGCTATTATGTACTATCGGGCATCGTTTTCTTCACACATCAATGTGTCGCTGGGCACGTCTTTTGTGGTGTATTTGGTTTCTTTTTTGACAAAAGGTGTCGGTCTTTCTTTTTTGGGCGCTTTTTTAGTTTTTAATATTATTGGCTTTATTGGTCTTTTGTCGTTTTGGGGTGTGCTTCGCCAGGTTGTGCAGGAGAGATCTCGGGCAATCCAGAGAATGGCGTTTTTTGTCGTATTATTGCCTTCCGTTAGCTTTTGGACGTCGGCCTTAGGGAAAGACGCTCTGGCCTTTCTTTCTGTTGGTCTGGCTCTCTGGGCAGCCTCTGATATGCGCCGCCGAATTTTCTTGATGTTTTTTTCGATTATCGTAATGCTTTGCGTACGTCCGCATATGGCTGCGCTTATGGTTTTCTCGCTTTTGGTTTTCTACGTTGTCAAAAGGGATGTTCCAGTTTTTTCACGTTTTACGCTGGCTGCGTTATCTTTAGTCGCTTCTGTATTCGTCGTGCCTCTAGCACTTAACTATGCTGGATTGTCCGGTGATGCAAGTTTAAACCAGATAGATGAGTATATAGAGCAGCGGCAGTCGTTTAATCAAGGTGGTGGAGGTGGGATTAACATAGCCACAATGAGTTTTCCTGTTAAAGTTTTTACATATATTTTCAGGCCCCTACCTTTCGAGGCGCGTAGTCTTTTTCAGTTTCTTGCGTCTGTTGAGAATGTATTTTTCCTTTTTCTTTTTACTTGTGTTTCTGTTCGGTTTTTAAAATTAAAAAAGATAAAGTTTTTCCATGATAACAGCTTTATTTTATCGTATGCTTTTACTTCATGGGTGATTCTTGCTCTAACCACTGCGAATTTTGGTATAGCTGCCAGGCAAAAATGGATGTTCCTTCCCATGCTTTTGGTAATGGCCTTTTCTATTATAGGAACGCGCCGAGAGGGAGCCTCGGTGTCCGAGGCTCGGGCTATTTAAATAGTATTTTTCGGTTCTTTAAGGAAGTGGTCTTGGTTCTATCGCTATGACTAAACGTTTTATTTTAGTGGCCGGGTTTCCGGGTTCAATTATTCCATTTCGCGGCGCTCTCATGCGCACGTTGATTTTTCTGGCTGGGAGGTTTATGTGGTAACCGCTGGACTATCAGCGAGGACCGCGATTAGGCTGGCGTTGGCTGATATCGGCGTTATAGCGCATGATATTCCGCTCCACCGGACCGGCTTGAGCTTTTTCCGAGACGCTCAAACGTTCCACAATCTTGTTTATCTCATGCCCCGTATCCGTTCAGGCTGCGTTATGGGCTATACCATCAAGCCTGTGGTGTACGGCCCCATAGCGGCTTAGTTGACCGGGGTGACGCACCGATTTGCGCTCATTACCGGCCTCGGCTACTGTTGTTAGTTCTTTTGATTTCTATAGATGGCCGCTCTCGGATGGTCGAGTATAACCCTACTAAAAAGAGCCGCAGTTGAATATGGGAAACGAAAAGTTTTTAATCATAGCGAGCTTTCCTGATTCATTGATTAAGTTTCGAGGATCCCTCATTGATGCGGTTTTAGCAGCAGGTAAGCATGTTCATGTCGCTGTGCCGGATCTGGCACCCGGAGGAAAAATCGCGGTTGCGTTGGCGAATAAGGGCGTGCGAGTGCATAGCATTCCCCTCCAACGGGCGGGATTGAACCCGGTAAGAGATCTAAGGCTGTTATTTTCATTGGTTACTTTGATGTTGCGCCTTCGCCCTCGGTTCGTTCTGAGCTATACGATCAAACCCGTTGTATACGGCTCTATAGCGGCTTGGTTTTCTGGAGTGAAGTATCGCTTTGCTCTAGTCACTGGGCTTGGCTACGTCTTCACCGGAACGGCCTCTGGAAAACGTGCTTTACTGCGCTGTTTGATTCAGCAGCTCTATCGTTTCTCGTTAAAGCGTACCCACCGTGTGTTCTTTCAAAACCCGGATGATGAGGCTCTTTTCAGAGAGCTGGATCTCCTGCCCGATACCGTTCCATCGTCCGTTGTAAATGGTTCCGGTGTGGATGTGGCTGAGTACTCTGTCGCCCCGTTACCTGATAGGTCTTGCTTTCTTCTCATTGGCCGGTTGTTGGGGGATAAGGGTTTGCGTGAATATGCGCAAGCCGCGCAGCGCGTGAAGGCGACGTATCCGGAGGCCGTGTTTCGCCTGGTGGGTTGGATTGACGACAACCCGGATGCCATAACTCAGCGCGAATTGGATCAATGGGTGTATTCGGGCGTTCTGGAGTTCCTGGGCAGGTTGGACGATGTGCGCCCGGCGATTGCCGATTGTTCCGTGTATGTGCTTCCTTCGTACCGTGAGGGTACGCCCCGCACCGTGCTTGAGGCCATGGCCATGGGCCGGCCTGTGATCACCACGGACGCGCCGGGTTGCCGTGAGACCGTGGTGGACGGCGATAACGGCTTCCTCGTGCCGGTTAAGGATGTTCAGGCTCTGGCGGATGCCATGATCAAGATGATCGATTCCCCCGGGTTGGTAGCCAAAATGGGTGAGAGGTCGAGACAGATCGCTGAGACCAAGTATGACGTCCACAGGGTTAATGCCGCCATGCTTGAAGGAATGGGTATCCAATGAAACGCGCCATGGATTTCATCGGCGCCCTTGCCGCGCTTGTGCTGCTTTCACCGGTTATTGTTGTGCTTTGTGTCCTGGTCCGGCGGAAATTGGGCTCTCCGGTATTCTTTCATCAGGTGCGCCCCGGTATCGAGGGTCGACCGTTCAACATGGTGAAGTTTCGGACCATGACTGATGAGCGAGGCTCTGACGGCGAACTGCTCCCCGATCATCAACGTCTCACCGCGTTAGGCGCCTGGTTGCGCTCAACCAGCCTTGACGAGCTCCCTGAGCTCTTTAACGTGCTGAAAGGCGATATGAGCCTGGTCGGGCCCCGTCCTCTACTGATGGACTATTTGTCGCTGTATAACCCGCGCCAGGCGCGCCGCCATGAGGTCCGGCCGGGCATTACGGGCTGGGCCCAGATCAATGGCCGTAACGCCTTATCCTGGGAAGAGAAGTTCGAGCTGGATGTCTGGTATGTCGATAATCAATCAGTGTGGCTGGATATAAAGATCCTGTTTAAGACTGTCTTTCAAGTTCTGAAGCGAGATGGCATTTCGCACTCGGGTGAAGCGACCATGCCTCGTTTCACCGGATCTAAAGAGCATAGGTGATGTGATGCGACCGATCGTTATCGTGGGTTACGGAGGTTTCGGGCGGGAAATCTATTGGCTTGCTCAAGACTGCGGCAGGGAAGTGAAGGGGTTTCTTGATGATGCCGCTAGTCCTGGTGACTACGATCGATATCGTGTTCTTGGAGACCTTCGGACTGCTAAAAATCATAAAGACGCTGATTTTGTGGTTGCTATTGGTAATCCCAGGGTTAGAAAGTCAGTAGTCAGCAAGCTCAGTGCTGCTGAAGATATACGGTTCGCTACCCTAGTCCACCCTTCTGTCCTGATGGATTTCTCGTCCGTCTCCATTGGCGAGGGGTCGCTGATTTGTGCGGGCTGCGTGGGGACAGTGGATTTTTCCGTCGGAAATCATGTGATCATCAACCTGAAATGCACTATCGCGCATGACGATGTCATTGAAGACTTTGTGACCGTGGCGCCTCTCGTAGCGATTTCCGGGAACGTGACACTGAAAGCTGGTGTAGAGGTCGGCACAGGGGCGTGCATTCGCCAAGCTGTGCTCATGGAGGAGGGATCCATGCTTGGCATGGGGTCGACCCTAACCTCTAACACCGACGCTAACACCATTTTTCTGGGCTCCCCGGCGAAGGCCTTCAAGCCCTTGCCGGAGTTTTGATTACACATCGGTTTAAGTAACAAATCCTGTCTTCCTATTTTTCATCACTGCCTTATGGTGGTGATTCTGCTGTTGTGATGGGGATCACACGCATTCAAGGAGCGCTGCAATGTTGAATGGACCTTTCCCTCCCTGGCCGTCCTACACCCCTGAAGAAGCCGATGCGGTTCAGCGCGTGCTGTTGTCGAACAAGGTGAACTACTGGACCGGCGACGAGTGCCGGGCGTTTGAGCGTGAGTTCGCCGCCTTCGCCGGCACCGAGTACGCGGTGGCACTGGCCAACGGCACCGTGGCCCTGGATCTGGCGTTGCGGGCCTTGGGGATCGGCGCCGGGGATGATGTGGTGGTTACCTCCCGCACTTTCCTGGCTTCCGCCTCGGCCATCGTCAACGTGGGCGCGCGCCCGGTGTTCGCGGATGTGAACCGGGACAGCCAGAACATCACTGCCGAGACCGTGGCGGCGGCGTTGACGCCGGCCACCAAGGCGGTGGTGTGCGTGCACCTGGCCGGCTGGCCTTGCGACATGGACGCCATGGCGGCGCTGGCCGAGCAGTATGGCCTCTATCTGATCGAGGACTGCGCCCAGGCCCATGGCGCCACCTGGCGTGGCCGCCCGGTGGGCGGTTTCGGCCATGTGGGCTGCTGGTCGTTCTGCCAGGACAAGATCATGACCACCGGCGGGGAAGGGGGCATGGTCACCACTAACGACCGGGCGCTGTGGTCCTGGATGTGGAGCTACAAAGACCACGGCAAAAGCTGGGAGGCGGTGTACGAGCGCGAGCACCCGCCCGGCTACCGCTGGTTGCACGAGAGCTTCGGCACCAATGGCCGCCTCACCGAGATCCAGGCGGCCATTGGCCGCATCCAATTGGCGCGTATGCCCGAGTGGACCAGCGTGCGACGCGCGTACTGTGAGCGCATCTGGGAGACCGCACGGGCGCTGCCGGGTTTGCGAGTGCCCACCGTGCCGGACACCGTGGGCCACGCCGGCTATAAGTGCTACCTGTTCGTGGAACCCTCGGAGCTGGCCGCCGGCTGGGACCGGGACCGTATTCTCGCCGCCGTGCTGGAGCATGACGTGCCGTGCTTCTCCGGCTCCTGCTCGGAGGTGTATCTTGAGAAGTGCTTCCAGGACGCGGGCCTGGTGCCGGAGGCGCCGCTGACCCATGCCCGCGATTTGAGCGACACCAGCCTGATGTTCCTGGTCCACCCCACCCTGGAAGACAGCCACATCGCCCAGACCTGCCACGCCCTCGAAGCCGTCATGGCCGAGGCCACTGCGCAAAACACCGCCGCCCGCGCCTCCGGTTGATCCCTTGTGCGAGCGGGCCCCGCCCGCGAAAGGGCGGCCTGCCGCCCGGCACCTAGCACCTCATCGTGAAAGATCTCCCCACAGGCCAGTAGCTGTTCGCTTACAACGATTGACGTTCTGGCCGACAGTTTAGTCGGGCAAGACCTGCCATGCTGGCCATTCGACCGCCAAGCCAGGCGTTACAAAAATGTTCCCGGAGAATATTGAATAAGAAAAAGGTTTTGACTATGGTTAAAGCATCATCCGCCCCCGGCAGTAAGTCTTCTCTCAATGATCCAGAGAATGCCGAACCCGGGGGCAACTCTTTTCAGGGCGGCAGGTTTCCCCTGGGATTTTTGCGGCTTAGTCGTCTCCTACCACGATGATCTCTGCTTCCCTGGCCGCACCCGCTCTTATAGCTCTGTCAGGCGCTCTGCCACATTTATATACATAGTACGTAGTTTGGGTTGGTCATCACCGTCGGTTTCAATCAGAGTGAAGCCATGCTGTTCGTAAAGAGCAATGAGTTTAGGTGAGTCTTCACACTCCAGAATAATAATGCGGCCACCAACCAGAGCTTTGGCCTCTGAGATAACGGCGTAAATTTCTTCTAGAATGGTCTTGAGTGTGATGGGATTTTGCTCGATGGACGTATTTTTTCCTAGCTGACCAACCAAAAACGCACGCACATTCTCGGCGTCTTTGGTGATGCCGTCGAGTTTCTTGATCTTGGTTTTGCTAAGTTTTGCGCCGCTTAGAACAAGCTCTTTAAAAGATACAGAGAAATAACCGAGGATGTCGCCAGTCTCATCATCCAGGATCAGATAAGTGCGAGCGTTGCTGGTTTTTTCGAAGCGAACGGCTTTGGTAGGCTGAGTTAAGAAATCCTGAACATCTGTATTTGAATTGCACGAGAAGGTATTGAGGAGTTTGATGGTATCTTCTTCACCAAACTCCTCTAAAAGGTCTCCGAGCTGGACAATCGTTGTTTTAATAGCTGGATACCCCGTGCGTTTTCAGCTTTGTAGTCGCGTTTTTTGACCTTGACAAGGCGTGGGGTCGCCAAATCCTGGTGGATCTGATCAATCGATCTCTTATCTTTGACCACAAAGCTTTTTTCAAAGGATGCAGTAGCCATAAGGCACCTCCTCCAATAGGTGGTCGTTGGCGATATCATAACAGGTTCGCCGGCACGGGAATAGATCAAAATACGACCGATTAGCTTTGGGTGGACTCAAGGAGTACGGATGCAAGATGTTGATTTGGTTGATTTATTTGAGGAAATTTTCTGCGCGGCTATCCTCCTACGAGAATGATGCTTTCTTCTCTCGCCGGGCTTGTGCTGGCCGCCTTCCTGTCTTTGCTTGTTGCTTGGCCTTTGACCTACGCCGTGGTGCCGCTGACGGCGGCTGCCCTGGCGCTGGTGGCGTTTGCCACGCGGCGCCGGGCGGTGACGCCGCTGAGCCGCGAGGACTTTTGGTTTCTGGCCGCCCTGGTGGCGTTCTCTTTGATCTGGCTGGCGGATGTGGCGCGCACCGGGGTCTGGCCCCGGGCCATTGAGCGGGGCGGGCTTTGGTTGCCGCTCTGGCCGTTGCTGGCAGCGTTCGTGTGGCTGGGCTGGCGGCGCCTGCGGCCGCCCGCCGCGGCGCTCTGGTGGGGCGCCGGCCTGGGCGCGGTGTTGGCCGGTCTGATTGCGGGCTGGGAAGTCTGGATCCTTGGCCATGGCCGCGCCGACAACGGTATCAATCCGATTCCTTTCGGCATGCTCTCCTTATTGCTGGGCTCGTTGGCCTGGGTCGGGGTGTTCGCGGTGCGTTCCGGCTGGGCGCGGGCCGGGTTATTGCTGGCGCTGGCGTTCGGGCTGGGTGCGTCGCTGCTGTCCGGTACCCGGGGCAGCTGGGTGGTGTTCCCGGCGCTGGTGGTCGTGGTGGGCCTGGGCTTCTGGCGCACGCTGCCGCGCCCGGTGCTGGGGATCGGTGTGACGGCGTTGTTGGGGCTACTGCTGTTGGCGTCGTTGTCGCCCACGGTGGCGGTCACCGAGCGCGTCGGCGAGGCCATGGAGAGCGTGGACGAATACGACGAGGGTGAGCGGGGCAATTCCTTCGGTGTGCGTGTGGAGATGTGGCGCGTCGGCATGCAGCTGTTTTCCGAGAGGCCGTTGTTCGGTTGGGGGGAAGGGCGGCTTCAGGAAAGGCGTGACGACTGGGCGGCGGCCTGGGATCTGCACCCGGCGGTGAGTAAGCACGATCAGCTTCACAGCGATCTGATCGACACCGCCGCCCGCCGGGGCTTGGTGGGCCTGGGCTCGTTGCTGATGCTGTACGGCGTGCCGCTGCTGTTGTTCGCCCGCGCCCTGCGTGGCCGCCCCGACGCCACCACCCGGGCCCTGGCCGTCGCCGGCCTGGTGGTGGTGGTCGCCTTTATCGGCTTCGGCCTCACCCAGTCCATGCTCCGCGACGCCCGCGGCCTGGCCGGCTACCTGGGCCTGATCACCGCCTGCTGGTGCCTGCTACGCGCCCATAAGCGAGATGCAATCTTGAATGGGTAGGAAGAGCTGGAGCCCGTTTTCTTCGATCCTGATGAATTCGTATTTCTCGTAGAACGCGGCGGCCTGCTGATCCTTGGCATCCACCACCAAACCGCCGATGGCGGTGAAGGTGCGGGAGATGGTCGCCGCGTCGTCGATGGCGGAGAGTAACGCCAGCTCACCGAATCCCTGGCCCTGCACACTCCGGTGCGTGGCTAGCCGCGCCATTCTCAGAAAGGGAACCGGGTGCGGGTAGTTATTCCAGGCGGTGACGCCTGGCGGGGGCGCGATCTCGCAGGGCGCGGTCGAGTAGAAAGCCAGAATGCGTTCCGGCTGGTCGGTATCGACCAACACCGTTGTGCGCACCAGGTGCCGTTCGTCCTGCCGCCGTGCGGTCTTCTGGATAAAGGTATTGAGTTCCGCGACCCCGCAGTCGAAGCCGGCCCGGTCGTGTTGCTTGCTAAGTGGCTGCTTTCGGATCCGAGTCATGCACCACGTCCTTGTAGTGTTGTGCGGCCCGCTTCAGGCGGGGCAGTTCGCGAGCCGGCTGGTCCAGGGCCGTCATCATGTTCTCGAAGGCGCCGCGGCTTGCACTGATCCGTGTGGCTCGCTCGGTCACCTCGGCGGCGCGCTCCAGGGCAGCGTCCAGCAGGAACTGTGAGACCGTGGAGCCTTGCAGCTCCGCCGCTTCCGCAATCCGTTGGTGGATCTCGGGCTTGGCGCGTGCCACCAGCCGCTTCTCTTTTTCATGGTCTGTCGCTGCTGTCGTCATGCGACACCTCTTCGTTTGAATATGGTGCCAATATGGCACCGCCTTGGGTGAAAATCAATCTCGCCCTGGACTCTATTGTGCGATTTATTGCACTCTGAAGTGTGACTAGGAGTGTTCACATGGAAGCCACCACCAAAGACCTTCGCCTGCACATCCGCACACTGATCGCGGCCACCGACCGCGGGGAAGAAGTTATCGTCACCTACCGGGGTAAGCCCCGTGCCCGTCTGATGCCTCTGGCTGGTGCTCTGTACGGAGGCACCCCCGGAGAGGCGGCATCAAACCCTCTGTTCGGGCTTTGGTGCGATCAGGACGAGCCGGTGGATAACCAGGTACGCCGACTCCGCCAGCCCCGGGAGCCCTAGTGGCTTGCCGGGAGCTTCGCTCCCTTTCGCGGGCGGGGCCCGCTCCCACAAAGGCCGCTCCCACAAGAGCCGCCCCCACAAAAGCCGGCTCCACACAGGGGTTACGCGGCGGTGCCGAGCATCCGGCGAATCAGAATACTGACCTGCTCGAGCGCCTGGTCGGGCGTCATCTGGCCCTTGGGGTTGTACCAGTAGGCCATGCGGTCGCACTGGCTGAGCAGGGCCAGGGTGACCACCTTGGGGCTTACCGGGGCGTCGTCGGCGACGTAGTCGCGCACCAGGTCCTGGACGGTGTGGCGGTAGCCGGCCATGCGGCCGCTGAAGTGCCGGGCGGTGTCCTCGGGGAGGAACATGCGCGCGAATTGCGGATCGATCAGGCGGTCGTTGGCGCGGGCGATCAGCCGGTGGCGCATTTTGTAGCCGGCGTGGCGGCGCACGATTTCGAACAGCCGCTCTTCGCGGGGCACTTCGTCGATGCCTTCCAGGATGTAGCTGAAGAAGTCGGTCATGCCCAGCTCAATGGCTTCGATCAGCAGCTGTTCCTTGGAGGCGTAGTAGTTGTAGAGGGTGGGGGCCTTGAGGCCCACCCAGCCGGCCAGGGTGCGCATGTTGAGGTTTTCGTAGCCGCGTTCGGCGAACAGGGCGATGGCGGCCACCAGGATGCGGCTTTGCATGGTGCCGCCGTCGGCCCGTTCGCTGACTTCCCGCAGGTCTTTCTCGATGTTCTCGCCGAGGTAGCGCGGTGTGGCCTGGTCGGCCGGCAGACGCGCGCCGTTGCGGGTGCGCCGTATTTTCGGTTCGCTCATAGGTCCTGTACTTCCCGCCACATGATCTTGCCGCTGCCGTTCTTGGGCAGGGCGTCCACGAAGTCGACGATTTTCGGCACTTTATACGCGGCCATATTTTCGCGGCACCATTCTATCAGGGTCTCGGCGTCCAGGCCCGGGTGAGAGGCGCGGCGCACCACCACGGCGCGCACGGTTTCGCCCCGGTAGGCGTCCTGGCTGCCGACCACGCAGGCTTCCTGGATGCCCGGGTGGCGGAACAGCAGGTTCTCCACTTCCGCGGGCCACACCTTGAAGCCGGAGGCGTTGATCATGCGTTTGATGCGGTCGGTGATGTAGAAGTAGCCGTCGCCGTCGCGCCGCCCCAGATCCCCGGTGAGGAAGTACTTACGGCCGCCGATGTAGAGGAAGCTTTTGGCGGTGGCTTCGGCGTTGTTCCAGTAGCCCTGGAACACCTGCGGGCCGTGGATGGCGATTTCGCCGGGCTGGTTGTCGGCGCACTCTTCGCGGGTGTCCGGGTCCAGCACTTTGACGTCGGTGCTCATGAACGGAATGCCCAGGCACTGCAGCTTCGGCCGGTGGCAGGGGTTCATGTGGGTGGGGCCGGAGGTCTCGGTGAGGCCGTAGCCTTCCACGAAGTTCAGCCCGTAGGTGTCCCTGAGGCGTTCCGCCACGGCTTCCGGCATGGCCGCCCCGCCGCCGCCGATAAACGCCAGCCGCGACAGGTCGTAGCGTTCCAGATCCGGTGAGGCGAGCAGGTCCACCACCATGGTGGGGATGCACAGCCAGTGGCTGATGCCTTCCTTTTCGATCAGGTGGCTGGCCAGGTCGCGCTGCCAGCGCGGCAGGATCACCAGGGTGCCGCCGCCGAAGATCGTGCCGTGCATCACGCACACCAGGCCGGTGATGTGGAACAGCGGCAGCACCGCCAGCATCACGCTTTCCGGGTCGCCGTTGATCCACTGCCAGCTGGCCACGGCGTTGTGCATGATCGAACCGTGGTGGTGGACGCAGCCCTTGGGCGCGCCGGTGGTGCCGCTGGTGTAGGGCAGCAGGCAGGGCGTGTCCGGGTCGCCGATCAGCACCGGCG
>MRWF01009902.1_pt1 | contig 139724 bp, 123 predicted proteins | sample 1013331 | NCBI WGS metagenome assembly MRWF01 (sample SAMN06117577, study PRJNA244670) | biofilm metagenome | biome: Water; feature: Cathode Biofilm; material: Biofilm; isolation source: microbial consortium enriched at the cathode of a solar microbial fuel cell | place: USA: District of Columbia... | reverse complement strand
GGCGGTGAGAACGTGGACGGCATCTACGCCTCCATGAAGTATTTCCAGAGCCTCGATAACCCCAACAACAAGGAATTTGTTGCGGCCTTCAAGGAAGCCTACGGCGATGACATGGTCATCGGTGACGTGACCCAGGCGGCTTATCTCGGCCCATGGCTGTGGAAAGCGGCGGTTGAAAAAGCCGGCTCATTCGACATCGACAAGATCCGTGAAGAGTTCGCAGGCATCGAGTTCACGAAAGCGCCAGAGGGTTACGTGCGCATCCACGAAAACCATCACCTGTGGTCCAAGACCCGCATCGGCCAGGCTCAACCTGACGGCCAGTACAAGGTTGTCTACGAGACCGAAGAACTGATGGAACCGGACCCGTTCCCGGAAGGCTACCAATAAGCCCGGACTGCTGGCGCCCCCGGGCGCCAGCATCCGTTGCCTCTGCAAAACGAGATTAAGGGTTTGAAGGGTAAGTTGGTCTAAAGGGGAGTAAGGGTCATGTTTGATGGCTACACCAGCAGTGAATTGATGTCGATATTTGCCATGCAGGGGTTTGCCGGGCTCTCCCTGTTTTCAGTATTCGTACTGATGGCGTTGGGCCTGGCCATCATCTTTGGTCAGATGGGGGTGATCAATATGGCCCACGGGGAGTTCATGATCCTCGGCGCCTACACCACCTACCTGACATCCGGCTTTTTCCAGTCCTATCTGCCGAGCCTGTTCGGCGGCTATTTCTTCGTCGCCATGGTTCTGGCTTTCCTGATTTGTGCTGCCCTGGGGGCATTCGTCGAATGGCTCATGATACGGCGACTCTATCACCGACCACTGGATACCCTTCTGGCCACCTGGGGTCTGAGCCTGATCATGCAGCAGGCTTACCGATCCATCTTTGGCGCCCGGGAAGTGGGCGTGGACCTGCCCGAGTGGATGATGGGGGCGATCCAGGTGACTGACCTGGTGGAGCTGCCCATCAACGGCCTGTTCGTGATGATCATCGCGCTGTCCATTGCCGTGGGCGTGTATTTCCTGATGTACCGATCCGGCTATGGCAAGAAAGTGCGGGCGGTGGTTCAGAATCGCCCCATGGCTGAAGCCGTTGGTATCAACAGTGCCGGTATCGACCGAGCCACCTTTGCCCTCGGGTGTGGCATCGCCGGCGTCGCGGGTGCTGCCTTCACCATGATCGGTTCCACCGGTCCGTCCTCTGGCCAGGCTTATATCGTAGACACCTTCCTGGTGGTGGTGTTTGGCGGTGCCCAGAGCCTGATCGGCACCATTGTGTCCGCCTTCGGTATATCCCAGGCCCAGTCCACCATGGAGTTCTTCCTCAGTGGTTCCATGGCCAAGGTGCTCACCCTGCTGGTTGTCGTCGGCATCCTGATGCTGCGTCCAGAAGGACTCATGGCCCTCAAGGTCCGTCGCTAGGAGATTGTCATGAAGAGTTCATCCCCATTGAAATGGTTTGCCACCCGCGAGGGACTGTATTACGTCGCACTGGCCGTGTTGTTGGTGGTGCTTTTGCCACTGGCGCTGGACCCATTCCGCCTGAACATGGTGGGCAAGTACCTGACATACGCCTTTGTCGCCATTGGCCTGGTGATGTGCTGGGGCAAGGCCGGCATTCTCAGCCTGGGCCAGGGTGTGTTCTTTGGTCTTGGCGGCTACTGCATGGCCATGTTCCTGAAGCTGGAGGCTTCCACTCCGGAGGCCACCGCCATCCAGTCCACCCCCGGCATCCCGGATTTCATGGACTGGAACCAGCTCACCGAGCTGCCCTGGTTCTGGGAACCGTTCCACAGCTTCTCCTTCACCCTGCTGGCGGTGATCGGTGTGCCGGTTCTGCTGGCGTTCGTTATCGGCTTCGCCATGTTCACCCGGCGGGTGGGGGGCGTGTACTTCGCCATCATCACCCAGGCCATCGCCGCAATCCTGACGATCCTGATTATCGGACAGCAGGGCTATACCGGCGGTGTGAACGGCATTACCGATCTGCAGACGCTGAACGGCTGGGACATCCGCACCGATGAAGCCCGGACCATCCTGTACTTTGTCTGTGTTGGCATGCTGTTCCTCTGCCTGTTTGTGGCGCGCCTTGTCCAGAACCGGAAGCTGGGCCGCATCCTGGTAGCCATGAACGCCCAGGAAAACCGAGTGCGTTTTTCCGGCTATGACGTTGCCGCCTTCAAGATCTTCGTGTTCTGCCTGGCGGCGGCTTTTGCCGGCGTCGGTGGTGCCATGTTCACCCTGATTGTCGGCTTCATGTCGCCGTCGTTCATCGGCATCGTCGCTTCCATCGAGATGGTCATCTTCTGTGCCTTGGGTGGCCGGTTGTCCATCCTCGGCGCGGTCTACGGTGCCTTGCTGGTGAATGCCGCCAAGAGTGGCTTCTCGGAATCCTTCCCGGAACTCTGGCCGTTTGCCATGGGTGCGTTGTTTATCGGTGTCGTACTGGCCTTCCCGAACGGTCTGGCCGGCCTGTATCAGACCTACGTCATGCCCCTGGAAGACAAGATCTTCAAGCGCAACAAGGGTGCACAGCTGGAGGCCAAGCCCGCGGAAAAAGCCGCAGAGCCGAAGCCGACCGCTGAGAAGACTCCTGATTACGATCCGATGATCGATTCCTACAGCCCGGAGAAATCGTGATGAGTGCAGCCAAAAGCAAAAGTGGGGATTTCCTGCTGGCGGTCGAAGGCCTGACCGTGTCATTCGATGGCTTCAAGGCCGTGGATGACCTGTCCTTCTACCTGGATCCCAAGGAAATTCGGGTCATCATCGGCCCCAACGGTGCCGGTAAAACCACGGTTCTGGACCTGATCTGCGGCAAGACCAAGGCCACGTCCGGCTCCATCAAGTTTGACGGTAAGGAGCTGACCAAGCTCAAGGAGCACCAGATTGTTCACTCGGGTGTGGGCCGGAAGTTCCAGACCCCGTCTGTGTTCGAGGACCTGACCGTCTTTGAAAACCTTGAAGTGTCCTACCCGAAGGGACACAGCGTGATGGGCGCCCTGGGATTCAAGCGCGACGCGGAGGTGATCAGTGCTGTGGAGGAAGTGGCTGAAACCATCTTCCTGACCGAGGCCCTGAATGAGCCGGCTGCCTCGTTGAGCCATGGCCAGAAGCAGTGGCTGGAGATCGGCATGCTGCTGATCCAGAAACCGGACCTACTGATGCTGGATGAGCCGGTGGCCGGGATGTCCGTCACCGAGCGCAAGAAAACCGCCGAGCTGCTGAGGGTGATTACCCGGGACCATACGGTGCTGGTGATCGAGCACGACATGCAGTTTGTCGGTGATATCGCTGACCGGGTCACGGTCATGCATCAGGGCAAAGTTCTTTCCGAAGGGTCCATCGAGCACGTGAAATCGGACCCGAAAGTCATCGAAGTCTACCTGGGGCACTGATCATGCTGAGCATCAAACATCATTCGGTGGCCTACGGCCAAAGCACCATCATCGATGACCTCAACCTCGACGTGGCAAAGAACGAAATTGTCGCCGTGGTGGGGCGAAACGGCATGGGCAAGACCACGCTGATGAAATCCCTGGTGGGCATGACCCCCACGCGAGGCGGTGAGGTCAGCCTGGATGGGAACGACCTTTCCGGCCTGAAGAGCTTCCAGCGAGTGCGCGCCGGAATCGGTTTCGTGCCGCAGGGGCGGATGATCTTTCCGACACTGACGGTACGGGAGAATATCGAGACCGGCCTGGCCGCTGTTGGTGAGAAGAAGGTACCCGAGGACCTCTACGAGATGTTCCCGGTACTGAAGGAAATGCAGAACCGGCGTGGTGGCAACCTTTCCGGCGGTCAGCAACAACAGCTGGCTATTGCCCGGGCACTGGCCACCCGGCCCAAGGTGCTGCTGCTTGACGAACCCACGGAAGGTATCCAGCCCAACATTATCAAGGAAATTGCGCAGACCCTTCGGCGCATCCGGGATGAGCGGGGCCTGTCGATTGTGGTGTCGGAGCAGGTTCTGAGCTTCGTGATGGATGCGGCAGACCGGATCCTGGTGATTGAAAAGGGCGCGATTGTGCACGAAGAGAGCCGCGAAGAAGCGGATCAGGACAAGATTGCGAGCTATCTGGCGGTTTAACGAGGAGCAGAACGATGAGACACGGTGATATTTCCAGCAGCAACGATACCGTCGGCGTGGCGGTGGTGAACTACAAGATGCCGCGGCTGCATACCAAAGCCGAGGTGTTGGACAACGCCCGCAACATCGCTGACATGATCAAGGGTATGAAAGTCGGCCTGCCGGGCATGGACCTGGTGGTGTTCCCGGAATACAGCACCATGGGCATCATGTACGACAACGAGGAAATGATGGAAACCGCGGCCACCGTGCCCGGTGACGAAACGGCCATCTTCTCCGCCGCCTGTCGTGAGGCGAACACCTGGGGCGTGTTTTCGCTGACCGGAGAACGACACGAGGATCACCCCAACAAGGCGCCATACAACACCCTGGTTCTGATCAACAACGAGGGTGAGGTCGTCCAGAAATACCGCAAGTGTATCCCCTGGTGTCCGATCGAGGGATGGTATCCGGGTGACACTACCTACGTCACCGAGGGTCCAAAGGGCATGAAGATCAGCCTGATCATCTGCGACGACGGCAACTATCCCGAGATCTGGCGTGATTGCGCCATGAAGGGGGCGGAGTTGATTGTTCGCTGTCAGGGCTACATGTACCCGGCCAAGGAACAGCAGGTGATGATGGCCAAGAGCATGGCCTGGGCCAACAACTGTTACGTTGCGGTGGCCAACGCCGCCGGATTTGACGGCGTGTATTCCTACTTCGGCCACTCCGCGATCATCGGCTTCGATGGCCGTACCCTCGGGGAATGCGGTGAGGAAGACATGGGCATTCAGTATGCCCAGCTGTCCGTAAGCCAGATCCGTGATGCCCGTGCGAACGACCAGTCCCAGAATCACCTGTTCAAGCTGCTGCACCGGGGCTACACCGGAGTGCATGCCTCCGGGGACGGCGACAAGGGCGTGGCCGACTGTCCGTTCGAGTTCTACCGTACCTGGGTGATGGATGCCCAGAAGGCGCAGGAAAATGTGGAGGCCATGACCCGGAAGACGGTAGGTACCGCCGAGTGCCCGGTGGGCGAGCTGCCGTTCGACGGCAAGGAAAAATCCGCAGGGGCCTAAGCCCGGGAGGCGTTCATGCCGTTTATCAACGAACGGCTGGAAGCCAATCGGGAAACCATTGAAAAGAACCGGGCCGCCTCAGGCCCGGTTCGTGCTTCCCGGTTCCGCTTCGAGCCCGAGGCCGTGATGGCCAGACTGCGGGAAAATATCGTCGGCCAGGATGAGGCCCTGGCCGCCATGGAATCCATGCTGGTGCGGGTGAAAGCCGATATCGGCGAGGACAACCGGCCGCTGGCGGTGCACCTGTTCCTGGGTCCTACCGGCGTGGGCAAAACCGAAACCGTGCGCCTCATTGCCGAAGCCATCCACGGCAATCGCGATGGGCTGTGCCGTATCGACATGAACACCCTGGCCCAGGAGCATTACGCCGCAGCCCTGACCGGTGCACCGCCGGGCTACGTGGGCAGCAAGGAGGGCCACAGCCTGTTCGATCTGGACAAGGTACAGGGCTCGTTCAGCAAACCCGGAATTGTGTTGTTTGATGAAATCGAGAAAGCCAGCAAGGAAGTGGTGCGCACGCTGCTGAACGTGCTGGACACCGGTCGGCTGGTGTTTCCCTCCGGTAACCGGGAGATCGACTTCCGCAACACCCTGATCTTCATGACCAGCAACGCCGGTGCGCTGGAGGCGGAGACGCATGAGCAGAGCTACAAGCGGGGCTGGCGCCGCTGGCTCGGTTTATCAGCCGGCAACGGCGAGGCCATTCGCGACACCGCTCTGCGCCGGTATTTCGATCCGGAGTTCCTCAACCGGATTGATCAGATCCTCACCTTCAACCGACTTACCGACAACTGGCTGGAAGCCCTGCTGGACATTGAGCTGGCGGGCCTCAATCGCCGGTTGTCCAAAAAGCACGCCGAGCTGTCGCTGGCGCCTGAGCTGCGAGAAGAGCTGTGCCGTGGCTACGACGCTCGCTATGGCGCCCGGGAACTGCTGCGGGCTTTTCGCCAGCGGCTGGAACCCGCCGTTGCCCGGGCGTTGCTGGCGTATCCGGACTGCCGCCGGTTTGAAGCCGGCCTGCAGGGCAGGACGGTCACGGTGCACCAATACGTCGAATGACGTAGGCACCGGGGGCATTTCGCGAATACCTCACAGGGACGGGATTTCGGATAGTAAAGCCGTTACCTAATCGTGCAAGCCAACACCAAGGAGCGCCCGCTATGGCTGAAACCATTATCAAGATCGATCTGAACAAGTCGGCCTATGAGAACGACAAAATCCACAACCGCTGGCACCCGGATATTCCGCTGGTGGCCACCGTCAAGCCGGGCGACGATTTCATCGTCGAGTGCTATGACTGGACCGGCGGCCAGATCAAGAACGACGACAGCGCCGACGACGTGCGCGATGTTGATCTCAGCCAGGTTCACTTCCTGTCGGGACCGATCGGGGTCGAGGGCGCTGAGCCGGGCGACCTGCTGGAAGTCGACATCCTCGACATCGGCACCTTCGAAGAAAGCCAGTGGGGCTTTAACGGGTTCTTTTCCAAGCAGAACGGCGGTGGCTTCCTGACCGAACACTTCCCGGAGGCCCAGAAATCCATCTGGGACTTCAACGGCATGTTCACCAAATCCCGCCACATTCCCAACGTGGAATTTGCCGGCCTGATTCACCCGGGGCTGATCGGCTGCCTGCCCTCCAAAGAATTGCTGGACACCTGGAACAAGCGTGAGGCCGGACTGGTTGCGACCGATCCGGAGCGTGTGCCGGAACTGGCAACACTGCCCAATGGTGAGACCGCCCATATGGGCCAGATGACCGGTGACGCGGCCAAAGCTGCTGGCGCCGAAGCCGCCCGTACCGTGCCGCCACGGGAACACGGTGGCAACTGTGACATCAAGGATCTGTCCCGTGGCTCCAAGGTGTATTTCCCGGTGTACGTGGACGGGGCCGGCCTCTCCGTAGGCGACCTTCACTTCAGCCAGGGCGACGGTGAAATCACGTTCTGTGGCGCCATCGAAATGGCCGGCTGGATTCACCTGCGGGTAAACCTGATCAAGGACGGCGTGAAGAAGTACGGCATCAAGAATCCGGTGTTCAAGCCCAGCCCGATCAAGCCCCGTTACGACGACTATGTGATCTTTGAAGGCATCTCCGTAGACGAAGACGGCGGCCAGCATTACCTGGACGTGCACGTGGCCTATCGTCAGGCGTGTCTGAACGCCATCGAATACATGACCAAGTTCGGCTACACCAAGGCTCAGGCCTACGCGATTCTGGGTTGTGCGCCGGTGGAAGGCCACATCAGCGGCGTGGTGGATATCCCGAACGCCTGCGCCACGCTCTGGTTGCCGACGGGCATCTTCGACTTCGACATTAACCCGTCCGCCGATGGTCCGCAGAAGAAAGTCAGCGGGGGCATGGACGTACCGCTGTCGAAAGATAAGGAGTAATCGCCATGCCCGTGTATGACTACAAGTGCCGTGAACATGGCCTCTTTCACACACTGGCCACCATGGAGGATGCGGCCAAGCCGGCGCAATGCCCTACCTGTAAGGCAATGTCGCCGCGGGTGATCGTGTTGCCATCCCACATTGCCGCCATGGACCCGGCCAAAAGGGCGGCCGAGGACCGGAACGAGCGGTCCCGGCATGAGCCGGTGTTTTCCACCGCAGACCGAAGGGCGAATGATAAGGAGCACAGTCGCGCCTGCGGCTGCGGCTCCCCGAAACCCGGAAAGTCCATGCTGTTCTACACCGCTGACGGGAAGAAGATGTTTCCCTCCATGCGGCCCTGGATGATCAGCCACTGATTGGCTGAGTTGAAACTGTCACGTGTTTGGCCCCCTCTCCGGGGCCTTTTTTATTGCTTCAGGTTGTCCCTTCCGAATATCGTGTATATAGTGTTTCTATCCTTGGTCAAATACCAGATGTAGTGATCAGTGCGTAACCAACTCGGTCAACGTGTGATCATCTCAGCCATTCTGGTATCGGGAATCCGGTGAGACTCCGGAACTGACGCGCAGCGGTATTGGGGAACAAGCGTGGCATCAAGACACTGGCGAAAGCCGGGAAGTCGCCACACGAGGCCGAATCTATCGATTCACGCCCCTGAGTCCGAAGACCTGCCAGGGATGAAGGAGCCTTACGGCTCCCAACTGCACCTTCGCGACCCAGGGTGAGCAGACCGGTTATGCCCAGCCATTCCCATGGCGAGGTGTGCCCCTGCGTACGCGATGGTGAAAGGAACTCAACGCGTATTCAGGAGAACACTGCATGTCTGCCTCAGCCCTGGCCGAACCCCGGCCAACCTCGCACACGGACACCGAATCCCTTCAGGTCATCAAGCGCAACGGCACGCTTGTGGGCTTCGACCCCTCGAAGATCAGCATCGCCGTAACCAAAGCCTTCCTCGCAGTTGAGGGCGACACCGCCGCCGGTTCCGCGCGTATCAATGACGCGGTACACCGGGTGACCGACCAGGTTATCCAGGCGATTGGCCGTCGCCTGAAGGCCGGTGGCAAGGTGCATATCGAAGACATCCAGGATCAGGTGGAACTGGCCCTGATGCGGGCCGAAGAACAGAAGGTGGCCCGCGCCTACGTCCTGTATCGGGAAGAGCATGCCCGCGAGCGCGCCCGCCATGCGCCGGTTGAGGCGCACCCCCATCTGACGGTGAAAAAGACCAGTGGCGAGATTGCTCCGCTGGATCTGGGCCTGATGAAACTGCAGGTGGAACAGGCCGCCACAGGGCTGGAGGGCATTGACGGTGATTCCCTGGTGGACGATGCCCTGACCAACCTGTACGACGGCATCGCCGAGGAAGACGTGCTGTCGGCCTTGATCATGACGGCCCGCAGCCGGATTGAGCGGGAGCCGGACTACAGCGCGGTCACTGCGCGCCTGCTCCTGGAGCAACTTCGCCTGGAGAATGCCGCTGCCCTTGGCCTGCCTATCAGTCTGCCACTGGCTGAGATTTATCCACAGGCACTGAGCGCCTTTGTCGAGGCTGGAATCCGGTACGAATTGCTGGATGAAGCTCTGGCCGCCTTTGATCTGGAGCGCCTGGGTGCGGCCCTTCAGCCGGAGCGGGATCTGCAGTTTGGCTTCCTGGGTCTGCAAACCCTGTACGACCGTTACTTCCTGCACTGGAACAAGGCCCGCCTGGAATTGCCCCAGGTATTTTTCATGCGCGTTGCCATGGGCCTGGCCCTGCGCGAAGACGACCCGAATGCCCGGGCCATCGAGTTCTACAACCTGTTGTCGTCGTTCGACTACATGGCGTCCACACCCACGTTGTTCAACAGCGGTACCCGCCATTCTCAGCTGTCGTCCTGTTACCTGACGACGGTGGGCGACGATCTTGAAGACATCTACGGGGCCATCCGGGATAACGCCATGCTGTCGAAATGGGCAGGCGGTCTGGGTAACGACTGGACGCCAGTTCGTGCGCTGGGATCCCACATCAAGGGAACCAACGGCCAGAGCCAGGGCGTGGTGCCTTTCTTGAAAGTAGTCAACGACACCGCCGTGGCGGTTAACCAGGGCGGCAAGCGTAAAGGCGCAGTGTGTGCCTACCTGGAAAGCTGGCACCTGGACATCGAGGAGTTCCTGGAGCTGCGCAAGAATACCGGCGACGAACGCCGCCGAACCCACGACATGAATACAGCCAACTGGGTGCCCGATCTGCTGATCGAGCGCATGCGCGAAGACCGTGACTGGACCCTGTTCTCTCCCAGCGATGCGCCGGATCTGCACGACCTGTACGGCAACGCCTTCCGTGAACGCTACGAGCATTACGAAGCCCTGGCAGAGCAGGGCAAAATCAAGCTGTTCAAGAAAATCCCGGCCAAGCAGCTCTGGCGCAAGATGCTCACCGTGCTGTTCGAAACCGGCCACCCCTGGATCACCTTCAAGGACCCGTGCAACCTGCGTTCTCCCCAGCAGCACCGGGGCGTGGTGCACAGCTCTAACCTGTGCACGGAAATCACCCTGAACACCAGTGCCGACGAGATCGCCGTATGCAACCTCGGTTCCGTGAACCTGACGGCCCATATTGCCAACGGCGAGCTGGACGTGCAGCGCCTGGAACAGACGGTAAACACCGCCGTGCGCATGCTCGATAACGTTATCGACATCAACTACTACGCCGTGCCCCAGGCCCGCAATTCCAACCTCAAGCATCGCCCGGTTGGCCTCGGCATCATGGGCTTCCAGGACGCGCTCTATCAACTGGGCCTGCCGTATTCCAGCCCGGAAGCGGTTGAGTTTGCTGACGTTGCCATGGAGCAGCTCAGTTACTTCGCCATCCGTGCTTCCGCCACGCTGGCGGGTGAGCGGGGCGCCTATGAAAGCTACGAGGGTTCTCTCTGGCAGCAGGGCATCCTGCCGATCGACTCCATCAACCTGCTCAAAGAGAACCGCCGGGAAGGGGACCTGTCTGTGAACACCAACGCCCGGCTGGACTGGTCTCCCGTACGCGAACTGATCGCAACAAACGGCATGCGCAACAGCAACGTGATGGCGATCGCCCCGACTGCCACGATTTCCAACATCGTGGGTGTGTCCCAGTCCATCGAGCCGGCGTACCAGAACCTCTTCGTGAAATCGAACCTCTCCGGCGAGTTCACGGTGGTCAATCCGTCGCTGGTCCGAGACCTCAAGGCCGAAGGACTGTGGGACAACGTGATGGTGAACGACCTCAAATACTTCGACGGCAGCGTTCAGCAGATCGACCGCATCCCGAATGAACTGAAAGCGCGATACGCCACCGCCTTTGAGATCGACGCAAGATGGCTGGTGGAGGCCGCGGCCCGGCGCCAGAAATGGCTCGACCAGGCCCAGAGCCTGAACCTGTACATGGCCGAGCCCAGCGGCAAAAAGCTGGATGCCCTTTACCAGCTGGCCTGGGAACGTGGGCTGAAAACCACCTATTACCTGCGCTCCCTGGGAGCTACCGGCGCTGAAAAAACCGCACCGGTTGCCGCGCCCCAACCCCAGGTGTGCAGCATCGACGATCCGGACTGCGAAGCCTGTCAGTAACTGCTCACTTCACGATTTCGAGGCAAAAACATGCTTGATTGGGACGACGAACCAAAAACTGAATCCAGGGCGGCGCATCCCGGCGCCCCGGCACCGGTGAACGTGGACGATAAACGCGTCATCAACGGCGAAACCGACATCAACCAGCTGGCACCGTTCAAGTACCCCTGGGCCTGGGAGTACTTCATGAACGCCAACAAAAACCACTGGACCCCCCTGGACGTGAACATGGCCCAGGACGTTCACGACTACCACCACCGGCTGACTGCGCCGGAAAAACATGTATACGAGAACGTGTTGGCCTACCTCACCACTTCCGACATCCTGGCCATGCGCAACATCGGCCTGGCGGTGATGGAGAAGATGAGCGCGCCGGAGCTGCAGATCTACCAGGCCCGGCAGGTATACGAGGAAGCCATGCATACCTGGGCCTACCAGCACTGCATCGAAACCCTCAACCTGGACCAGAGCGAGATCTACAACCGTTACCGCGTGGTGCCTGCCATCAACGGCAAGATCCAGATCGCCAACCGCCGGCTGGATGCGGCCATGCGGCCAGACATGAACCTGCGCAACAAGGATGACCTGCAGGAATTCATCATGTCTTACCTGTTCTTCGCGGCGGTGTTCGAAGGCACCTGGTTCTACAACGGCTTCAGCCCTATCTTCGCCCTGCAGCGTCGAGGACTGATGCGAGGCACGGGCGAACAGCTTCAGTACATCCTGCGGGATGAGGCCATGCACTTCTCATTCGGCCTGAAAGTGGTCAACCAGATCGTGGAAGAGGAGAACATCACCTTCGATCCGAAGGCCGTGCGTGAGATGTGGGACGAATCCGAAGCCGCCGAGAAGGCCTATGCGGACTACATCCTGCGAGACCCGATTCTCGGTTATTCGGCCGAGTACCACAGCGAACAGTTCCGCTTTGTGGCCAACCGCCGTGCCAGGACGGTAGGTCTTGAAGAGCCGTTCCCCGGAGCAAAGAACGTCTCGCCCTGGTTGGATGAACAGGCCACACTGCGCAAGGAAAAGAACTTCTTTGAAACCCGGGTGATTGAGTACCAGACCGGGGCTCAGCTGGAGTGGTAAACCCGCCTGAACAGCCGGAGTTATACGAACACGTTCGCATAACTCCGGGATTCCCGGTGCGAAATGAAGGTAACTATCTGCTAGGGTTGAATAAGTCACAATGGCCGGGCGGAGATATACGCCCCGGTTTGGAAGCGGGGCCGCTAATGGGTGGGCGTATAACTCCGGCGGTAGCCGTGGTGGTTGGTGCTCAAATGATTGTTTTATCTAATAAAATCGTTTTGTCTTGAGCATTTTTTATTGGAGTTTTACGAGCGGGTGATATACGAACGCGTTCGTATAATTAGCTGTTAGAAGTTGGGGAGAAAGACAATCAGGAAGTTGGAAATTAAAGATTATGCGTTCAGGGAGACCATTTGCGCATTAATATTGGGAGGTGTCCCAAGCGTACTCGTATGCTATTTCCCTGGTGATGGCGGTTTGATCGCTTTTTTCAAATCTTTGAAGGCAGCAGATTTTTTAATTTGGTACTGGGCAGCCTTATTTGTAGGGCATCTTTTGCTCTCAGCCGTGGATTATTGGTGGTTCAAGCCTAATGAGACTATAAATTCCTTCTTTCGAAACGCTCATGATATCTCTGAACAAGTTGGGTTTAGCTTGCTAAGTGTATACAGAGTTATTGCCGGAGCTTTGATTTTAGTCCCATTGATTTTGCTTGGTGCGGAATATTCGATGGATGGACTGCTAATTACCGCTGCAGCATATGGGTTTGCGCTGGCCGCCATCTCGGCGTGCTGTCTTTTGTCATGGATTCAGAGAAAAACCGCAGATAGGCGGCCAAGAACTTCTAACCAGTAGCGTCAGCCGGACCGGTTTGTTCCGCTGCGCTCCACAAACCGGCCGCTGCGCATGGCGTTAGGCAAAGGGATGATAACGACGAATATCATTCAGCGGGTTTTTCGAATTTTTCACGAAGGAAAAACTGCTTCAGGTTACACCGTTGAGAAAGGCCGAAATCAATTTTTGATTTCGGCGGCTCACGTATTCGAAGGCTCGCTCGAAATTCCCTCGGTTAAGGTATTCCAGAACAAGGCTTGGCGGGATGTTCCAGTCCATACAGTGTTCAATGAACGAGAGCATGCCGACACGATTGTGTTTAGGCTGGAGTCTGACCTATCTCCACGTCATGAGATCTTAATTGGGCCTGCGGGAGCAACGTTGGGTCAATGGGTCTATTTTCTAGGTTTCCCTTTTGGCATGGCCTCACCATCGGGCGAGTTAAATAATAGGTTCCCTTTTCCATTCGTCAAAGCAGCGCTTATTTCCTGCATTGACTTTGAAAAACACGGATTGACTACATTGTTTCTGGATGGGCATAACAACAAAGGTTTTTCCGGAGGCCCAGTGATATACATGGATTCGGGTATACCCCGAGTCATTGGCACTATAAGTGGTTATTTAACTGAGAACCCGATACACCCAGAAACTTTAGATGATATAAGAAATTTTGGGACCAATGCGGGCATCATAGAGGCATTCTGGGTCAAGAATATTCTGGCCAGATTGCCTAACCAATAGCGCAAGCGGACCGGTTTTCCGGCGCGGTTGCGCCTCCAAACCGGCCGCTTCGCATAGCGTTATGGCCACAGGGAAGTCGAGTGAAGCTTAAAGTTTGTATTACCATATTCGCCTTTTTCTTACTCGTGAACTTGGTCGAATCTGTATTGGAAACAGGTCGAAGCGTTCTTCAGGAAAGGATGGAGAAAGAGATTCGCGTGAGCGTGCTTGGTCAAGAGCCTTGGAACCTCGAAACCTGGGAATTCATGTCGAAAGAGCAGCTTTCGAATCTTATGAAAAATGATGACTTCCTGAAAAAGTTCTCTTCAGCCAAAAAAGAAGCCCAAGACAAATACCAGTGGTACTTTATAGCCATTAGCGTAGTGCAGATTCTATCGATGCTTTTGTTGGCGCTAGGTTGTGGCAAGTTGGTCATCGGTATCGTGAGGCGGAATGAGCAGCCATAACCAGTCGGTCAACCGGGCGCCAAAAGCGTACCGCTTTTGGTTCCCTCCGCTGGCGCTCCGGCGTCGGTTACCTATGCGTTATACCTACGTGAACCTATGAACGAGTCGGAAATCCTAGTAGACGAAATCCTTACTGACCTTGGTATCGGACACCGAAAACTGCCTGAGTTGGGTGACCCTGTACCTGACTTTGAGGTTTGGGTGGGAAGCCTGACCAGTTATTGGGAAGTAAAAGAGTTTGTCGAAAATCCGTACGAAAAAGAGGTTCTGGAAGGACATCACGAAATATACAGTATCAACTCTGACAGAATAGAAGATCGAGTGAAGAGTGCATCTGTTCAATTCAAAGGACATGGCGCTACTGGCAAGCCGTGTGTAGTTGTGCTCTGCGACAATAGAGACTTCGTCGTAAAAGATTTGCTGCTCATCCAGAATATTCAGTCTGCGATGATGGGGGTTGCGGAGTTCATGGAGCGGAAAGATGGCCAAGTTGTAGAAGTACGCCGTCACCCCGGCTTATTTACCAATCGAAAGAAATATATCAGTGCAATTGCGGTAGCATTCGCGGCGACCAAAGAATTAGTGGTGCTCCATAATCCAAATGCCGCTCATTCATTGGTAGCAAGCCCGTTAGTATCTGAATTCAAGCACCAGTACCAGGCTCGATATACGAACGTGGGATTGCGCTGGGAAAAGGTATAACAAATCGCGTCACTCGGACGCACTTAAGTGCGCCGGTGCGCTCCGCGTTATAACGAAATGGAGAAATGATGCAGCTTAGAAGTATGAAATTCGGTATCGGAATTGTTGGTGCTGCAATCGCGCTTCCAGTTCTTGCAGATATGTTTGCCCCAAGCCACTCATGCTATGAGCCGAGCAAACCTTATGAGTTCACCTCTCAATGGGAGGTTGATCAATTCAATTCCGAGGTCGAAGACTATCGCTCTTGCATCAATCGTTTCGTCGAAGAGCAACAAGAAGCTGCCGCGGCTCATCAACAGGCTGCCCAGGACGCTATCGGTGACTGGAACAGTTTCGTCCAGTACGAGCTAAATTGATCACTTATAACAAGGCCATTAAGTCTGTTACGGGCCTCTGGCCCTCCACCGGACGCCCTTTTCAGGGCGCCGCTTATGGCTGGCGTTAAGGTTTTACGATGAGAGAACCTTTATCCGTTCAATCGGTTATTGATGAATTGGTTGATCTTTATCCAATTGAGAAGCTGATGCTTTTTGGCTCTAGGGCTGTGGGTGATTTTGATTCTCGCTCTGATTTTGATATTGCAGTATTTGCACCGGAATTGTGCAGAAAAAAATTTTCAAGATTACGGCTAGATGCAGCAGAATCCCGGACGCTTTACTGGGTTTCGTTGGTTCATTTCGAATCAAACCCTCCTGCACTACAAGAACGAATAGTCTCTCAAGGAGTAGTCATATATGAGCGATCGTAAGTTGCAGGATAGCTTGGGAAATCTCGAAAAAGCCATGGCCAAATTGGAGTCGGCACTACAGATACCTCGCAATAGAGAATTAGTGGTTGAGGGCACAATTCAACGGTTCGAGTATGTCATAGAGCTAATGTGGAAGACTTTGAAGCGCGCATTAGAGTTTGAGGGTGTTTACCCGAAAACCCCGCGTGAAAGTGTAAAGGAAGCGTTTAAGATTGGATGGCTTGATGACGAAGACGAATGGTTAGACATGCTAGATAGTAGGAATACCACATCCCATAACTATCTTGACGAAGAGTTCGCTGAAGATAATTACGATGATATTGTTCACGTCGGTCCGCTACTAAGAAAAACTGTCGACTTCTTGAGAGCGCGATATCCTCAACAATCTTAATAATCACAGGTGCGGCGACGGATACTACATTGCGGCTTCGCCTCCATTCCGAAGCCGCGCGTGCTTTTGGCGTTAGCGTTTAGAAGGTAGTTCTGATGTGGCGGATTTAGAGCCAAACACAAGGCGAAAAAAGAGACGCAGAAAAGGCCCTCCCGTCCCTGAAGACATGAAAGCCCACAGAAAACTGGCGCGATCCGCAGCGGAAAAATTGCACACTGGGCAGGAGTTAACTGAAAGAGAGCTGATTGCCGTTTTTAAAACGGATAGCCTAAACGAGGATGAACTAGAAGCCGTCGTCGATCAGTTAGCGGGTGGGGATGCAGAGAAGCTTCTGGAAGACTTCCGGTATTTGGAAGAACCAAAGATAGTCACCGATTGCCTCTCACTCTGGTGTCCGGATGTAGAGGCGGAGATGCTTGCTTATTTCCGTCGACATCCTGAGCAGCTCTATTCTTTGCCTCCTCGTAAATTTGAAGAGCTCGTTGCCTCGATATTTCGAAACAATGGTTTTTCTGTGGAGTTAACTCCACAGAGTAGAGACGGCGGCGTCGATATTGTCGCGGTAGAGGAATCCAATTTTGTTGGTCGAAGCGTGCATCTAATTGAATGTAAGAGATATGCACCCGACAGATCCGTTGGAATCGGGGTGGTGCAACGTCTGCTGGGAACGGTGACTCAAGCAAGAGCCAATAAAGGGGTTGTAGTAACCACATCTTTTTTCACGAAGGATGCTCAGGCAGTTGCCGACGAAACAAAACATATTCTTACCTTACGAGATTATGATCACTTGATTGCGTGGTTGAGCACGTTGCAACTACCAGGCAATCGCTAACAAAGCGCAGCAGTTCCCGGCCGGTGGCCACCGGACGCCCTTTACATTGCGGCTGCGCCTTCATTCCAAGGGCGCCGTTGTGCGCTGGCGTTTTGGCGCTTTACGTACATTTCGTCTACATTTTCTGGGTTGTGCCAAGATAGTTGGAGAGCAATGAACATGGAGGTTGCACAATGCGCTAGCACCTCAATCCCGGAGAATGACCATGAAAAAAATAATGCTAAGTTTGTTTCTTGTTGTGTTCGCCTCGACGGCGTTCGCTCATGGTGGCGGTTGCCGGAAAGACAGCCCACCTGGGCAATGCTGTCACGCAGGTTCACAGCCTTATCATTGCCACTAAAGCTGTGTTTTCCGGCGGAGCTTGGCTGGTTGAGCCATAACCATATGGTCAACCGGACGCTAAAAGCGTACCGCTTTTGGTTCCCTCCGCTGGCGCTCCGGTGCCGGTTACCTCAGCGTTAGGGTCTCTAGACGATTATGAGCAAACTGGCTGGAATGACCATCAATGAACGTCTCTTTGATGCCCGGATCATGGATGAGTTTGATGCGGCCATTTTGTCTCGCGATCAAGAAGAAGCGATTGCTCTATTGCAACGTGTAGAGCTTTCGAGGGAAGAGGCAACGGCGACAGTGGCAACCATTTTTGAGGACCCGGGCAAGTATGGCTACACCAAGCCGTGACTCAGGAGTTTTTCTGCCCAATAACAAGGCCATTAAGTCAGTTCCGGGCCTATGGCCCTCCACTGGACGGCTTTTTGCCGCTGCGCTCGTAGTTATGGGCACCAATTCAGGAGGTTGTGGGTTTGGGATTTAATTCATGGCGGGATTTTCAAGACTTTGAAAGAGAGGTCAAGCTAGAAAACCGTTTCGTCCATTCGCCCTTGGTATCGGAGTTTCTAGCTAATATAAAGCGTACCTTGCCTCCGCGCGAACGATCCTTGGCTAAAGAAAGCATCCTTTATCGAGCTCAGATCGGCCATGACGAGCATGAGCTGGAGGGAGGGCCGGAAATAACAGGATATGCAGCCCAACGCATGAAACCTATTCCAAATAAGGGAAAGGAGGGACGTGGCAATCCGAAGGGGATTTCGTATTTATATCTGTCGAATGATGAGAATACTGCGCTCGCGGAACTTCGTCCACATTTAGGCCAACGTCTGTCATCTGCTCAGTTCGAAATACAAAAGAACCTGAGGCTCGTCGATTGCTACTCAGTTCCCCATCACTATTCCCACGTTGAATGTATTTTTAACCCACCAGTATCCCAAGAAGATATTGGCAACGCCGTCTGGTCAATGATCAACGAGGCATTTACCAAACCAGTAACTAACGCTGATGATGCGTCAGATTACGTGCCAACACAGATATTAGCCGAGTTTTTTAAGTCGCAAGGATACGACGGTGTTTGTTTTAAAAGTAGCATGGGCGGCGGACACAACTTTATTCTTTTTCAACTAGATGCTGCCGAAGTCGTTACCTGTACTGTGATGGAAACAAAATTGGTTAGCTTCGAGTTCAGTGAGTGCGCAAATCGATACTATGTGCAGAAGAAGCCATAACAATATGGTCAACGGTACGTCTACTGCGCTGCGCTCCGTAGCCGCCCATTACCATCGGCGTTATGAATCAGCACGGAGGATTCTATGCTCGAATTGAGACCCAATTGCGAGTGTTGTGACAAGGATTTGCCGCCGGACTCCAGTGAGGCGGTAATCTGCACATTCGAGTGCACGTTCTGCGAATCTTGCGCATCTGATGTGCTGGGTAATCAGTGCCCCAACTGTGGTGGCAATTTTTCGCCCCGTCCCATTCGCCCAGAATCACTGCTTGGCAAATATCCGGCGCCAACGCAACGTGTGGTAAAGGCCGGTGGATGCAGTGCCAATTCATAACCAGTCGCATCAGTACGCGGCCGTTGGCCGCCGGACGGCTTTCAGCCGCCGCTCTGCTCGGCGTTAGGCTATCGAGAAATATGAAATGATCGAAAGAATAAGAACCGTTTCGAATCCACTGACGATAATTGCCATATTTTCAGCGCTAGCGGAAATTGCTGGAACAATTACGGTCGGGCTTATCTCCCCGGATTTACAGAAGATTTTTATCTGGTTCGTGATGCTGTTCCCACTAATCATCGTGATGATCTTCTTTTTAACTCTTAATTTTAATCCTAAGGTTCTATATGCACCTAGTGACTTCAAAGATGAAGAAAACTTTTTGACTTCAATTCAAGGTAAATATCTAACGCGTTCCGCTTTCCAAGCAATCGAGGAAAAGGTTGAGGTAACTAAAAATGAAATAGAAAAAGAATTTCACGATTTGTCTAAGAGTCTGGATGATGGTGTAAAGAAAAACATTAGCGATATTTTCGCTAAGAAATTGGGCGAATTAAATGCTGAGATAAAAGAACAAGAAGAAGAGCTAAATTTTGACTTGGGCGTTCGGCTCGGTGCATCTGGAAAACACGCAGAAGCAATTGCTGCGTATTTGAAAGCCATAGAAAATAATGACCCCAACCCTTCTTTATGTTTTCTAAATATAGGGAATAGGTATCAAGCCATGGGATACCTTGATTTAGCTCTTTCCTCGTGGGAAAAATCGATCGAACTGAATCCCAAGCAGTGTTTGGCATATCTGAGGGCCGGTGAACAGTATCGCGCACTAGGTCAGTTCGATAAAGCGTATGATCGGTTAAAGTTTTACGTTGATTTTATTGAAGAGAAAAATATCAAGCCGGGCTCAAAGTTTTACATCAAGGAATCACTAAGAAAAGCAAAGGAGTTTCTAGCAGAATACTCGAAATGAATCACTTGGAGCCTAACAAAACGCGCCACTCGGACGCACTAAAGTGCGCCGGTGCGCTAGTGCGCCGGTGCGCTCAGCGCTAGAGCTCAGAGGGGAAACGAATGTTTGTTGCCGTTTACGAGTTTGAAATCAAGGAAGGCACAGAGACTTCATTTCGTGAAGCCTGGCTTGAAGTGACGAAAGCTATCTATGAGCACTGTGGCAGTTTTGGTTCAAGACTCCATACCTCAGACAAGCCGAATATCCTGGTTGGTTATGCTCAGTGGCCTGATCGGGAAACGTGGGAAAAAGATCGTCACGTGATCGATGAAAAATATCATAGAGCACGCAAACACATGCTCGACTGTTTGGTTCAATCGAAAACTGTCTATGAATTGGAAGTCAGTGACGATTACTTGCAGCCTGTTTTGGCTCAGCCAGTCTCGTTTTCCGATAGCTGATACGGCGCGGGGAGAATCAGTGCGCTATTGATCGCTGAATTTGTGCTCGGATTGTGTGAAAAAAGCTGCAGAAAACTGTAAAACCTTATTCTTGGTCAATGGTTGATGGAGTTCGGGTGGTGAGCGTCAGGTGTCGAGGGATCGTTTTGCTGTGTTTGTTGCAGCTCGCGGGGTGTTCAATCACTCAAAGTGGAAAAGGCTTTGATCTTGTAGACGACAATAAATACGAGGAAGCTCTGCCATATTTTGAAACGGCAGCAAACGAGGACGGTAGTAAGTCCTCTGCGGTCATGGCCAGCTTCCTTTTTTTGTCCGATTACCAGATCCCGCGCGATATCGAGAAAGCAAAGGAGTATTACCAGCTATCGCAAAGCCTGGAGCACGGTCGTTGGGATCAGTACCTCGATTACTTTATGCCGTTGGCAAACGCTAAAATTCTGCTTTACGACGATGATCCCGGCAATGATGAAGAAGGAACGGATATTTTAAGGGGAGATCGTTACTCCGAGTATTCGCCTGCTCTTGGTTTACTGGCCAAATCTTACGCTTTCGGAAAAGGTGTCGATAAGAATATCGGCATATCCAAGGCGCTGTTCGAACGATCAGTCGATTACGATAGCGAAGTCTATTCAGCGCATCATTATTCCTGGTTTTTGGCGGTCCACCCGGATGCAGAGTTTCGTGATGGTGCTCGAGCGCTGGAGTTGATTCAGGAAGTCATGGAGGACGATGAGGAATCAAAGCAGGCAACAACACTGGATACGTTGGCGGCCGTTCTCGCAGAAAATGGTCAGTTTGATGAAGCTGTCGAAACTCAGAAGAACGCGATAGACAGGTTGATTGAGGATAGTAAGGATTATCCCAAGTTCCTGGTCTGGAAAAGTTGGCTGGAGTGTCGCCTGAAAACGTACGAGAAAGGCCTTCCCTGGCACTATGAATCGAATCAAACGCCCTTTGTTGGTTCTGCCGGCAGTCAGCCTTGTGTGTGGAAAGAAAGCCCATAAAAGGGGATTCGCCGACCAGCCTCCGGCATTACCAGCGAGGACTAATTGACAGCCTTCCCCTATTCAGGAAGAAGCGCAATCTTCTCCATGTCATGTCTCACATCAGGCTGCGCGTACGGCTACCCTCGTACCATTAAACGCCGCATTGCCCGTCAGTGCGTCAATGCGCCCGGAATCGGTGACGTCGTTCATGCTCACGCCGGGTTGTCCCTCGGCGATCGACATGGCGGTGTCCGGCCGGTTGTGGCCCCAGCCCTGGGGCATGCTGATCACACCCTCAAACATATCGTCGTCGATTTCCACCGGCAGGTTGATGCTCCCGGAAGCCGACGTAACCGTGGCCAGTTGTCCGTCTTCAAGCCCGATTTTGAGGGCATCTGCGGTGTTCATCTGTAGCGTGCACGGGTTCTTGCCTTTGACCAGGCGGTGGGAGTTCTGGGTCCAGGTGTTGTGGCTGCGGGGCAGGCGGCGGCTAATCAGCGTGAACGGATAGTCACTGTTTTCATCTGCCTGCAACAGGCCCGAGGCATCCAGGCGTTTCAGATCCTTCAGGTATAGCTCGGGGGCAATGCGGATCTTGCCGTCCTCGGTCTGGATGCGCTGCGCCAGGCAGGGCTGCAGTGGTCCCAGATCCACACCATGGGGGTTGGCTTTCAGGGTCTCTAGGCTCATGCCCACTTTTCCGTAGGCGCCGTGTTTCAGTCCCAGATCCAGCATGGCCTCCGGCGTTACGCCATCGTCTTCCAGGCCCGTTAACTGCAGGGCCAGATCCCGCAGAATTTCCCAGTCGTGTTTCTGGTTCGGCGCTTTCTCGAACATCGGTTCCGAGAACTTGGCGGTATTGCGAACGGCGAAAGAGTTGAAGAACACATCGAAGTGCGGCACTTCCAGCCCGGTTGTGGCCGGCAGGATGATGTCCGCGTGGCGGGTGGTTTCGTTCAGGTAGATATCCACCGACACCATGAAATCCAGGGCATCAAAGGCGTCTTCCAGGCGGGTTCCGCCGGGTGCCGAAAGCACCGGATTGCCGGCGATGGTGATCATCGCGCGGATCTGGCCCTCGCCCGGGGTCAGGATCTCATCAGCCAGGGTAGCGACCGGGAATTCGTTGTTGAAGTAGGGCAGTTTTCGCACCCGGGACTCGTAACGGCCATAGGAACTCGGCTTGCCCTTTTTGTCCCTGACAAGATCAAAGGCCGGCTGGGGGAACATGGCGCCACCGCGGCTATCGAAGTTGCCGGTGAGAATATTCAATACATTGTTGAGCCACTGGCAGAGGCCGCCGAACGACTGCGTCGAGGCGCCCATGCGGCTGTAGCAAACGGCGCTCTTCGCAGCTGCCATCTCCTGGGCCAGCTCGCGGATGGCCTCTGCGGTCATACCACAGGCTGCCTCCACGGTTTCCGGGCTATAGGGTTTTACGGCCTCGGCCAGTTGCTCCAGCCCGTCGATCCGGTCTTCCAGGTGGCCAAGGGTAACCAGCTGTTCCTCGAACAGGGTGTGGACCATGGCCAGCATGAACAGGGCATCGGTTTCCGGGCGGATAAACAGGTGCTGGTCGGCCTTTCTCGCGGTCTCGGTACGCCGTGGATCAACCACCACCACCTTGCCGCCGCGTTGCTGGATGGCCTTCAGGCGTTTGCCGACGCCGGGGGCGGTCATCAGGCTGCCGTTGGAAACAATCGGGTTGGCACCAATGATCAGCATGAAATCCGTATGGTCGATGTCTGGCACCGGAATCAGCATGCCGGCACCCAGCATGTAATTGGAGGCCACGTGGTGTGGTAACTGGTCCGCCGATGCGGAGCTGTAGCGGTTATTGGTGCCCAGCGCCTTGAAGAACCGCGGCAGCATGATGGCGTTGCCGAAGTTATGGGCGTTTGGATTACCCAGATAAACCCCGACCGCATCCTGCCCGTGTTCCTGCTGGATGCCGCGAAACCGCGAGGCGATTTCCTCGAAGGCAGCTTCCCAGCTGATCTCCTGCCAGCCGTCCGCGGTGCGCTTCATGGGTGCTTTCAGGCGGTCCTTGTCATTGTAGAAATCCTGCAGTGCAACGGCTTTCGGGCAGATATGGCCGTGGCTGAACGGGTCGTTGCTGTCACCCTTGATGGACAGGATCTCGCTACCCCGATGCTGGATTTCGAGGCCACACATGGCTTCACAGATGTTACAGGTGCGGTAATGGGTCTGGGTGTCGGTCATGGCAAACACTCGGTCCGGATATTGTCGTTATTGGTTCTGGCAGTGTGGCACAAGCCGGCGAAAAATCAGACGGTCATAATTCACATAAAACCGGTCAATCCCGCCAAATAATGTTTCTCCCGGTGCCTGAAAGACAGGCCGGAATTTCATCGTACAATAGCCCCATGGCTAAAACCTTTTACCGTCGGGGCCCGGACCATCGAGCCGGAGCGCCGGTTACCTTTCTCGACGTCCGCCGTCGTTTCCAGTTTCGTACCATCGAGCTTGGCCGCTGGGTCACCGAGCCGGAAAAACAGCGCAGTGCGTCGCTGTTCTACGATGCCCTGTGCGACCTGATGACCATTCTTGGCGGCACCGAGTCGCTGGTTTCCCTGCGTGGCACCCTTGCTCTTCAATATGGCATTGGTGGGCGGCCCGGTGTGTCGGCCCACTACACGCCGGCCACGCGCAGCTTCTCACTGGCCAAAAATGCCGGGCCTGGCAGCATCGCCCACGAGTGGTTTCACGCCTTCGATCATTACATCGGCGAGAAACTTTTCGGCGAGGCCCAGAGAGGCCAGTTTGCCTCAAAGCTCTGGCTTGGCCGTGACGACGCTGTTCGGCATCCGCTGAACGATCGACTGCAGGCCTGCTTCAAGGCGATTCTTCTGGACGAAAAAGGTGCAGAGCCCAGCGAGCTTTTCCGTTGCTCAATAAAGGCCGACAAGGCGGCGGGGATTCAGTATTTCAGCCTGCCCGAAGAGCTTTGCGCCCGGGCGTTTGAAGCGTTTGTGCAGGATGCAAACGTGAAGAACGCCTTTCTGGTGAGCGGAACCCGAGAATCTGAAGAGGCAAAACTGGGTCTGTACCCGGTGGGCGCGGAACGCGAACGCGTCAAAAACGCTTTTTGCGATTATTATACCGCTCTTGGCCGGGCGCTCCGGTCAGCAGAGGAGTAATGGCTTGTGACAGCACTTGAGCTGAAAATACCGCCGGTGGTTCTTGTCGCTATTGTGGCAGTTGGGATGTGGGCTCTGTCCCGCATTGCACCTGACTTGGCAATTGCCATTCCAGCAGCAGGCTGGTTGGCGTCTGGCGTTGCACTGACGGGTATGGCGATCGCGATTCTTGGTGTCTCGGCGTTCAGAAAGGCGGGCACAACGGTAGATCCCAGGGTTCCCGGGCAGTCGGAAAGTCTCGTGGTTTCTGGTGTCTATCGGTACAGCAGAAACCCGATGTACCTCGGATTCCTGCTGGTTCTCTGCGCCTGGGGGCTGTGGCTTGGCAATCTGCCGGCCCTGCTTTTTCTACCGGCATTTGTCCTCTACATGAACCATTTCCAGATTGTTCCGGAGGAGCGGTTCATGCGGGACAAGTTCGGTGCCGCCTATGCGACCTACTGTGCCGAGGTTCGCCGCTGGATGTGATCAGCAATTCAGTGGCAGTGCGCGTGAGCAGCCGCGTTCTCATCCCTCGGATCGCCCATGCCACCCTTGAGGCCGTATTTGATCAGCAGCAGGTTGGCGGGCCAGGCTGCAAACAAACCCAGTGAGAGTGAGATGTAAAGAGAGGACCAGAACAGGGCATCCCCCATGGTGGCGTTGCCGCCGAGGTAGAGATCGGTGGTAATTGCCACGGACTCCATCACAACGATGCTTATGGTTTCTGCGAAGAAGGCGCCCTTGAACGCTTCTTTGAATGCCATGCCGTTCTGCATCATCGGGCCAATATTCAGGGCGAAGCCGAAGATATAGGCCAGCGTAAAGGTGATGATGGCAGCCCAGAAATTACCCATGGCAAACAGGCCAACCGAAATAATCACGCCGAGAATTTCGCCGATGCCGCAGCCGGAGTAGCAATGTGCTACCGACCGGAAGCCCTTGCGGGCAAGGCTGTCTGTCGGGATCTGTTTGCGCCCCGAGTATCGGTAGATAGCGACGCCGACCGGCCCGGAATAAAGCACGGTAAGCCCCCACACCCACTGCATCATGGAGGCAATGTGGCTGTTGCTGGTTCTCAGGTCGTAAACCACCCAGACGACGCTGGCCGCAACAAGGGCCAGCCAGATGCCCAATCCCGTCCAGGTGTCGATAAGGGCCTGAATCTGATCAAGGCTCATAGCGAATACCGTCCTTTTCAGGGAAATCTATACCTGTTGTAGTCCTTGGAGGCTGGGCGCCTTTCTTTCAACCTCCAGCCAGGCCTGTAGCTCGTGGAGCGGCTTCGGCGAGCAGATCCAGTAGCCCTGGAGCATTTCCGCTCCCAACTGGTTCAGAAGGCGGGCCGACTTTTCGGTTTCGACACCCTCGGCCACCACCTGATAGCCCAGGCCCTGGCCCATCCTGATGGCGGTTTCGACAATCATCCGCGCGCCCTCGCTGGATTCGATGTCCTGTAACAGGGCGCGGTCCAGTTTGATTTCGCTGGCCGGCAGTTTCTTGAGATAGGAAAGCGAGGAGTAGCCGGCGCCAAAGTCGTCAATCGACAGCTTCAGCCCGATAGCCGTTAATTCGTTCAGGGCGCTCAGGCCCCTGTGGGGATCATCCATGGCAGCGGTTTCGGTCAGCTCAATAATGACCTGTTCCGGGTTCAGCTGATTGCGCTTTGTCCGGGTTTCGAACAGGCCCACCAGTTCCGGAGAGCTCAGATCCCGGGCAGAGATATTCACAGAAACGGTCAGAGCCGGATCGAGGGCATGGAGTTCCTTCAGATCGTTCAGAGCCTGGTCCACCACCCATCGGGTCAGATGTTTGATCACCCCGGTTTTCTCCGCCATCGGAACAAACTCAATCGGCGGCACCCAGCCCCGGTCCGGGTGATGCCAGCGGATCAGGGCTTCCACACCCACCACTTTACCTGTCGCCAGGCTGATTTTGGGCTGATAGTAGAGCTCGGTCTGATTGTGGTGCAGTGCCTCCCGGAGGTCGGACATCAACGTCAGCCGGCTTTCGTCATAGATGTCATCCTTGCGGGAATACAGGCCGGTTTGATACGGGCCATGAGGCGCCATTTCCATGCCGACATGGGCATTGCGGATCAGCAGGGCGGCTTTCTTGCCATGTTCCGGATAGCTGGCGGCACCGAACCGGGGATTGGGCTCTATGGCGATGTTATCCAGCAACACGGGTTCCGCCAGTTGTTTAAGTGCGTTATCCAGCGACTGGAAGTCGTCTGCCGTTTTACTGACGTTCACCAACAAACCAAAACTGTCGCCAGACAGCTGATATACCCGCTCATCGTTCCCACGCGCATCGACGGTGTGATGAACCATGGGAAGGCCTGAGGCTAAACGGGTCATCTGCTCTGCCATGGCCTTGAGCAAACGTTCGCTGCGGTCCAGGCCCAGGGTCCGGTTTATTTCCTTGAGCTGCGTTATCCGGGTAACGCCCACCATGAAGCGCCCGTTGGGGTTTTGCCGCAATTGCTCATCCACCATCCATTCGAATCGGTTCCGGTTTGGTAGCCCGGTCACCGGGTCATGGGTCAGCGCTTCATTCAACTGGGTTTGGGCTTCGTTGCGGGCCTTCTGTTGTTTGAGGATATCGGCCTGAGCCTGAATTTTCTGTTCCCGTTCCCGGTATAGGCGGTCGGCGAGGGCAAGCGTGAGAATGAAAGCCTCGAGCCCGGAGCCGATCTGCATGGCGTACTCGGTAAAGAAATTCTCCGGCAGCAGGCCCAGGGCCCGCCCTGCCGTTGCCGAGACCCCTATCGTAAGAGGTGTCCAGGCGATCGTGAAGAATACCCCGGCCCGGACACCGGCAGCCCAGGCCACAGGGCCGGCCACCAGGAGCAGCGAGAAGAATGCGAACGCGGAAACGGCCGCCACCCGGATACCGGTGTCGTAATCCAGCATCGGCGCAGACAGGAAAAACAGCATTTCAAACAAGAGCATCGCCTGCAGGGCCCGGTACAGCCTGGGGCTGTTAGAGCGCACCTGGAGGAACTCCATGCAGAACAGTATCGAGAACATCGCCAGGAATGGCATCGACAGTAGAAGCACATGCGTGTGAAGAAACGGTGCGCCCGGGTAGATATGCTGAAGTGTATAGCCGCGCACAGCGGCGAAGAACAGGAAGTAGCCTGAAATGGCCAGGGCGTAGTACAGGTACAGCTTTTCTCGCAGGGTCAGGAACACGGCCAGGTTGATCAGGATGATCACTGCCAGACTGCCGTAATAGAAAAAGTGCAGCTTCTGCTCGTTGGCAGCGGCTTCGTAAAAATCATTCTGCTGCCAGATCTGCAGCGGCACTACCATCGTGCCCTGGGTGGCGACCCGGATATAAAGCGTTTTCGAGGCGTCCGGGGCCACATGGAATCGATATAGCATGTTGGGATGGTCGACATCCCTGGGGTAGAAAGGGCGGGTGTCCCCGGTGGCGAATTCTCGAAGCAGGGTGCCGCCGGAGAGCTCGTGAAACACCACGTCATCAAACTGGGAATAGCCCAGCTCGGCAATCAGCAGCTGGTCGCGCCCGGTCTGGTTTTGCACCTCAACCCGCAGCCAGTAGGCGGAATCGGTAATCCCGAAGGTGGCCTTTCCCGATGGGTTGGTCTGCCAGGCGGCATCGGGGAGGGCGCGAACATCGGCCAGCTCCGCTTCGGCGCTGGCGTCTTCCCAGTACTGGAAATGGCTTTCAATCGGTTTTTCTGAGGCAAGTGTGACCGGGGCGCTATCCGCATGCGCAAACTGCGACGTGAACGTCGCCAGACTCAGTAAAAAGATACGCAGAGCAGTGCTGAGGATCACCAACAGTAGACCCCGTTATATCGCCATCAGGCTTTTTTATTTTCCTGATCATCAGCTTAACAGCCTTTCTTCACCGGAAAAGCCGAGAACCAATATTTAATGTAGCGAAATGTCTCATATCTGCAGATTCTCCGCCTTGCCCACCCGTCCCTTTTTGCTCTCCGTAGCCCTCAAGCACCTGTCTCGATAGCGGCCCATCTGCTACGTTGAAAGGAGATATTCATTCCCAAGGAGGCCTCTATGTTCGTCGCTGAAAAAGCAACCGGGCACCTGATCGAAGTTCTGGATACACAGGCGCTGTTTGATCCCCATAGCCAGCAGGTGCGAGGCAGCCTCCATTACGGAGAGGAGGCGCAGGATCCTGAATTGTTTAAAAAATCCGAACTCGCATTTCCCTCCGGTGAAGCGCTTCCTGTGTGCTGGACAGACCCGGATTACCGTCGCCATAGCTGATATTTGCTTGCCCTTCCTGCCGTCACAACCGCGCCATATCAGAGTGGCGCGAAGGCTCCCTGCTTTCTGATCAGGTTTGAATTCCCCGCCTCGCTTCTGTAAGCTTTTTATTAATTGAACGTTCAATTAATAAAAAGCAGGGCTGATTGGTGCTGCTTTTCAACACCGGAATCAAGACGAGTAACCGAAGCCGCCATGCCAAAAGTTGGGGTCAAAGACACACGCAAGCAGCAGCTGATCGAAGCCACCATGCATTCGATTGCCGAGCTCGGAATGCAGAACACCACCATTGTGAGCATCAGCAAACGGGCGGGCATGTCCTCCGGGATTATCAGCCATTATTTCGGCGGCAAGCAGGGTCTGATTGAGGCGGCCCTGCGTTATCTGCTCGATCAACTGGGCAAGGAACTGCGGGAGCGCATGGCCAAGACCGACCGCTCCCCGGAACAGCGGCTCAATTGCATCATCGAGTCGAACTTTTCCGAGTTTCAGCGCTCGGCGCTGGCGGCCAAGACCTGGCTGAGCTTCTGGGCCCGGTCGATGCATGAGCCGGGGCTCAAGCGGCTGCAGCAGATCAACAACGCCCGGCTGTACAGCAACCTGCGATATTCCTTCGCACAGGTGCTTGAACCCGGCGCAGCGACTGAGGCCGCCCGGCAAACCGCGGCAATGATCGATGGGTTCTGGTTGCGCAGTGCCCTGAGCCTGGACCCGGCAGAGAGCTTTGAAGCCGGTGAGCGGCTCTGCAAGAAATTTGTCCACGAGACACTGGCCCAGGCAACCGCCTGAGCCGAGATTGATTCGAACGGCCCACAAGGCCTGAAGACACCGAACCGAGGTTAATTACCGACTATGTCTGCATCTCTTCCTGTTGTTCAGAATTTCGTCCATGGCCGTTTCCTGGCCAACAGCACTGGCGAAACCTTCCCCGTGGTGAACCCGGCCACGGGTCAGGTTATCTACGAAGTGGAAGTGGCGGATGAATCCGTGCAGCAGGCCGCCATTGAAAGTGCCCGCGCCGGTTTTGCCGAGTGGTCTGCCATGACTGCCATCGAGCGCAGCCGGATTTTGCTTCGAGCGGTTGCGATTCTGAGAGAGCGTAATGATGAATTGGCTGCCGCAGAGGTGCGCGATACTGGCAAGCCCTGGCAGGAAGCAGAAGCCGTGGATGTGGTCACCGGTGCCGATGCGGTTGAGTTCTTTGCCGGCCTGGCACCCTCCATCGAAGGTAACCAACAGGACCTGGGCGGTGATTTTTACTACACCCGCCGGGAGCCCCTGGGCATCTGCGCCGGCATTGGCGCCTGGAACTACCCGATCCAGATCGCCTGCTGGAAATCCGCGCCGGCCCTGGCCTGCGGTAACGCCATGATCTTCAAGCCATCCGAGGAAACCCCCATGGGTGCGGTGAAGCTGGCGGAAATCTTTACCGAAGCGGGCGTGCCGGCGGGCGTATTCAACGTGGTGCAGGGCGCCGCCGAAGTTGGCCAGTGGCTGACCCACCACCCCGAGATTGCCAAGGTCTCCTTCACCGGCGAAGTGGCCACCGGGAAGAAAGTTATGGCAGCGGCATCTTCCACCCTGAAAGACGTCACCATGGAACTCGGCGGAAAATCCCCGCTGATCATCTTTGACGATGCGGATCTTGAGAACGCCATTTCCGCCGCCATGGTCGGCAACTTCTACACCCAGGGTGAGATCTGCACCAACGGCACCCGGGTGTTTGTTCATGAAGATCTGTACCCGCGCTTTATCGAACGTCTGCTGGAACGCACCCGCAACAATATCAAGCCCGGCGACCCGATGAATCCGGACACCAATTTCGGCGCGCTCATCTCCGCAAAACACCGGGATCTGGTGCTCGATTACATCGCCAAAGGCCTATCCGAAGGCGCGACTCTCAGCCACGGTGGTCGGGCCTTCGAGCCGGAGGATTCCAAAGGCGGCTATTTCGTGGAACCCACCATTTTCACCGACTGCACCGATGATATGACCATCGTAAAGGAAGAGATTTTCGGGCCGGTGATGTCGGTCCTCACTTTCCGCGATGAGGACGAGGTGATTGCCCGCGCGAATAACACGGATACGGGTCTGGCCGCTGGCGTGTTCACCAACGATATCCGTCGGGCTCACCGGGTGATTCACCAGATCCAGGCCGGCATCTGCTGGATCAACAGCTACGGCGCTTCCCCGGCGGAAATGCCGGTCGGCGGTTACAAACTCTCCGGCATCGGCCGCGAGAACGGGCGCGAAACCATTGCTCACTACACCCAGATCAAATCGGTGTATGTGGGCATGGAAGATTTGGACGCTCCCTTTTAATCGCAGGCCACACAGGAGAACGCGTATGACAGAAAATCGATACGACTACATCATTGTGGGTGCGGGTTCCGCCGGTTGTGTATTGGCCAACCGCCTGACCGAGGACGCGCGCCACCGGGTGCTGCTGCTGGAAACCGGCGGCAGCGACAAGAGCATCTTCATCCAGATGCCCACCGCCCTGTCCATTCCCATGAACACCAAGAAATACGCCTGGCAGTTCGAGACCGAGCCAGAGCCGTTCCTGGATAACCGCCGCATGCACTGCCCCCGGGGCAAGGTGCTGGGTGGTTCTTCCTCCATCAACGGCATGGTGTATGTCCGTGGCCACGCCCGGGATTTTGACGAATGGGATTCCGAGGGCGCTACCGGCTGGCATTATCGCAACGTCCTGCCCTATTTCAGGAAGGCCGAGACCTGGGCCTTTGGCGGCAATGACTACCGGGGCGATAAGGGCCCGCTCGGTGTGAATAACGGCAATAACATGCAGAATCCGCTCTATAAGGCCTTTATCAGGGCGGGTTCCGATGCCGGTTACTTTGAGACCGATGATTACAACGGTACCCAGCAGGAAGGCTTCGGCGCCATGCACATGACCGTGAAGAACGGTCGTCGCTGGTCCACTGCGAACGCCTATCTGCGCCCGGCCATGGATCGCGATAACCTGACTGTGGTCACCCATGCCCTGGTGCACAAGGTGTTGCTCGATGGCAAAACCGCCACAGGTGTCCGTTACGAGCAGGGCGGCAAGGTGCACGAGGCGAAAGCCGCCGAGGAAGTCATCCTGTCAGCGGGCTCTATCGGTTCACCCCACCTGCTTCAGCTGTCCGGAATTGGCAAGCGTGAGGTACTGGAGAAGGCTGGTATCGAGGTAAAGCACGAGCTACCCGGCGTTGGTGAGAACCTGCAGGACCACCTGGAGTTTTACTTTCAGTACCGCTGCAAACAGCCGGTGTCGCTCAACGGCAAGCTGGACTGGTGGAACAAGCTGAAGATCGGTGTTCGCTGGATTCTCCGCAAGGACGGTCTGGGCGCCACCAATCACTTCGAGTCCTGTGGCTTTATCCGGTCCAAGGCCGGCGTCGAGTGGCCCGACCTGCAATATCACTTCTTACCGGCAGCCATGCGCTACGACGGTAAAGAAGCCTTCAATGGAGACGGATTCCAGCTGCACATTGGTCACAACAAGCCGAAGAGTCGGGGCTTTGTGCATGTGCAATCGGCCGACCCGAAACAGGCACCGACCATCCGCTTCAATTATCTGCAGCACGAGGCAGACCGCGAGGGCTTCCGGGACTGTGTGCGCCTGACCCGGGAAATCATCAACCAGCCGGCCATGGACGAGTACCGCGGAGCGGAGATCCAGCCCGGTGCCGAGGTCCAGACCGACGAGGAAATTGATGCGTTTGTTCGCCAGGCGGTTGAGAGCGCCTACCACCCGTCCTGCTCCTGCAAGATGGGCACCGACGAGCTGGCGGTGGTGGACCCGGAGACGCGGGTTCACGGTATCCGGAATCTCAGGGTGGTGGATTCGTCCATCTTCCCGACCATACCCAACGGCAACCTGAATTCGCCCACCATCATGGTGGCCGAGCGGGCAGCCGATCTGATCCGGGGCAGGGAGCCCCTGCAACCTTCTGACGCGCCTGTGGTGATGGACGACCAGTGGCAGACACGTCAGCGACCGGGACAGGCAAAGCGCGCGCTCGCATAGCGCGTCGTCATCCCACCCGGGCGTGCAACGTGCCCGGGGTTTTGCAAGCCCTCAGGATTTCCCTATCAGCGCGACGGTGTTCTGCCGTTTTCGGGCGCCCGATAGGCAAGTCCTGGGTTTGTGTCCGATTCGAAAGAAGCAGCGCTTACTAAGTAGAGGAGGAACACCCATGCTGTTCATTGCAAAGAAACAAAGTAACCGGAGGACGTTATGACACTCTGGTTATCCGCAGGTCTGATCTTCACCTTCGCCGCCATTGTGCTGATCCTGTACAAATGGTGGGACATCCAGTGCATCGGCGTAACGCCCGTCCGCACCTTCACCTTTATCGCCATCCTGTTCACCTCAGGTCTGGATGTGGGGCTGATCATGTTCCCGTTGACCGAGTTCGGTGGCTATGGCGATCTGTCTGCGAGCCCTGAGTACGGCTTTGCCAACCCCCTGGCTATCGAATTCGGGTTCTGGGCGTTCCTGATCTGGGGCTTCTATTTCCTGACCTGTTTTTACTTCGCGATCATTGAGCCGCGTGTGCAGTTCTTTGAGATTCCGTTGGTGAAGGTCGTAAACAACGTGGTAATCATCGGAACCTGTGCGTTTACCGCCTATCTGCTGCTGGTGAATCTGCCCTGGTACCTGCCCATGCTCGGTGATGGCGAATCGGTGGTGCCAGCGTTCTACGCCATTGTATTTGCCTCGATAGCGCTGGCGGTCTATTCCAGCTCCAAGATCAAATATGTGCGCATCCTCAGTCTGGGTTCGAGCCTGTTGTTTATTGCCCTGATCGTGGGCATGTGGTTCCGGGCGTTCGTTATGGGTGCGGGCTCACCGGCAGATTTCTTCGGCACCGCCGGATTGATCGGCGAGTACTTCGCCAACATCCACCAGTTTGCCCTGCCGATCAACGACTACCATGAGTTCTACCTGTTCTGGTGGTTTGCCTGGAGCATCATGATCGGCCAGTTCACCGCCCGTTTCGTGAGCGGTATCCGCACCTGGCAGCTCTTGATTGCCATGCTGGTGGTACCGTCCATCGCCATTGGTGTCTGGTTTACCGTGCTTTACCACTACCACGCGGAAGGCCTGCAGATTGCGGCGTTCACCAATCTCGCCATGATTTCGGTGGGTGTGTTGATGGTGGTGAACTCGCTGGATTCATTGATCCGGCTCTATACCGACAACCTCAATCTCACTGCCCAGCGCCTCGGGCGGGTGAACTATGTGGTGTTCAATTTCCTGGCGATGGTTGGTCTGACCATGCTGTTCCAGCTGGATTTCCTGCGGATTCAGTGGGTTGGTGCCCTGGTGATTGCACTGTATTTTGGCTGTTTCGTCTATATCCTGGCGAACAAGCGGGCAGAAGTGGCTGCCATTAAAGCGTCACCGAAAGAAAATATTCTGGACTTTGGAAAGATTGAACTGGCTGGTTAAGACCCCATAAACGGGGTGGCGGAAAAATTCCCTTCAAAAGCCAGAGATAGGTTTTTTCTATCCCTGGCTTGGGAATTATCAATTTTATCCGCATCGCCGATATCCGTACTGTGGGCGCCACAAATTCATTAACTTATGAATCCATCAACAAGGAGTTCTTTAATGGGCATCATTAACAGCGAGATCAAACCGTTCAACGCTACCGCCTTCAAAAACGGCGAGTTCGTTGAGATCAGCGAAGCAGACGTGAAAGGCAAGTGGGCGGTATTTTTCTTCTACCCGGCCGACTTCACTTTCGTGTGCCCGACTGAGCTGGGCGACGTGGCTGACAAGTACGAAGAGCTGCAGAAACTGGGCGTTGAAGTATTCTCCGTGTCTACCGACACGCACTTCACCCACAAGGCATGGCACAGCAGCTCCGAGACCATCGGTAAGATCAACTACTACATGGTTGGCGACCAGAACGGTACCATCACCAACAACTTTGGTGTGATGCGCGAAGGTCAGGGCCTGGCAGACCGCGCTACCTTCCTGATCGATCCGGACGGCGTTATCCAGGCGATGGAAATCACTGCTGAAGGTATCGGCCGTGACGCTGACGACCTGATGCGCAAAGTGAAAGCCGCTCAGTACGTTCGCAAGAATCCTGGCGAAGTATGCCCGGCCAAGTGGAAGGAAGGCGAAGAAACGCTGACTCCGTCACTGGACCTGGTTGGTAAGATCTAAGCTCTCCTTACGGAAAGCTTGGTTACAAAAAACCCCGGAAAATCCGGGGTTTTTTTATGTCTCACGAAAATCTGAGGTTCAAAGAGCCTCTAGGATGGTTTCGGCGCTGGTCTGGTCCAATCCCTGGGCGTCGATATTCAGCAGCTCGACCTTGCCGTCGTTCACGATCATGGCGTAGCGCTGGCTACGAATGCCCATGCCGTTCGCAGTCCGATCCTGGGTCAGATCCAGAGCCTTGGCGAACTCTGCTACGCCATCGGCCAGCATGACGATTTCTTCGGCGTTGTGGGCCTTGCCCCAGGCGTCCATTACAAACGCGTCGTTTACTGACGTGCAGACGATGCTGTCGATGCCTTTGGCCCGCAGTTTGTCGGCATTTACCACAAAACCGGGTAAATGGGCGGCTGAACAGGTGGGGGTAAACGCGCCGGGTACAGCAAACAGAACGGCTTTCTTGCCGGCAAAGAGTTCACTGGTACGGACTTTCTCAGGGCCTTTTTCGCCCATTACCTGAAGTTCGATGTCTGGCAGGGTATCACCCGGCTGAATTGGCATTGCTATGGTCTCCGCTGTTGTCCTTGTTGAAATAGTCGGCACCCCGGGCCTTGAGGCGATAGAACTCTTCAATTACGCCGGCCATCGCTTCGGCACAGTACGGCCGCAGACCACTTAATACGAGCCGTTTGGTCACTTCGCCCACTGGTTTGTGATCGGCGGTCAGACGGTATTCCAGGAGAACGTTACCCCGTTTACCGGCTGCCTCCAGGGTGGCGTTGTGCAATTCCAGCCCGGGCGAGGGCAGATCCAGATTCTCCAGGGCCAGGCTCATGCTCTCGTACATCACCATGGGGCGATCAGGATTGAACATCACCCCGTTAGACTCCATTAAAGGTTTCAGGGTATGGGGAAAGTTCTTGCCGGAGGCCGCCACATAGGCACGGGTGATGGTCTCGATCAACTCCTCATCCCGGGTTGTCGCGCCACTGCGGGCCACCTCGATATAGACTTTGCCGGCATCGTCACAGACGTCAATGGTGTTTTCGGTTTCAACGAACTTGAGCGGTACATTCTCTCCAAGCAGGCTGCGGAACCGGAAGGTCATGTTCTCCGACAGCCCGAACCGCGCGAGCACAATGGCGAAAAGCAGGTCTCCTGGAACGCAGAAACGGCGGGCATCCGGGTCGTGGATGGGATTGAAATCCCCCGCGATTTCCTTGGCGAACTGGCTTGCCTGCAGGGCGGAAATTACGACGTGTCCGTCCTGGACGGAGTGGAAACGGTCTAGAAACATGCGTTGCCTATTCTGGATACCAGAGAATGATGTTGCGACGATATGACAACATCATACTGCGGCAGGCTTTCGGTGGATATGCGCTATTGGTCAAGCCCCGAGCAGCGGTGAATCTGGAGGTATAGCAAAGCCCTATCAAACAGTTTGGGTCAATTAATTTGAGCATTGAGTGGCGGGGCCGTATTGTTGCACCAACTCAACTTAACCACCGTATTTGATTCAAATACTTAGTTCCGAAATTTAAAGGAGAAGTCAGACTATGTTGGATGCCAATATCAAGGAACAGCTCAAGGCCTACATGGACAAGCTGCAGCAGCCGATTGAGCTGGTTGCGGCCTATGACGACAGCAAGAAGTCCCAAGAACTCCGGGAGCTGCTGGAAGAGCTGGAGCCGATGTCTTCCAAGATCAGTCTCCGCACTGAAGAATCCAATGACGTGCGTCGTCCGTCCTTCGCCATCAACCGAGTAGGCACCGATATTGGCGTTCGCTTTGCGGGCATCCCCATGGGCCACGAGTTTACTTCCCTGGTGCTGGCCCTGCTGCAGGTGGGTGGCCATCCCTCCAAGGCGTCCCAGGATGTGATCGAGCAGATCCAGTCTCTGGAAGGCCGGTTCGAGTTTGAAACCTACTTTTCCCTGTCCTGCCAGAACTGCCCGGACGTGGTTCAGGCCCTGAACCTGATGAGCGTGTTGAACCCGAACATCACGAACACTTCTATCGATGGCGCCCTGTTCCAGGATGAAGTGGAGCAGCGCGAAGTCATGGCGGTTCCCAGCGTTTACATGAACGGTGAGCCGTGGGGCCAGGGCCGTATGACCCTGGAAGAAATTGTTGCCAAGCTGGACACCAGCTCCAGCGAGAAAGACGCCGAGAAAATCAATCAGAAAGACGCCTTTGAGGTCCTGATCATTGGTGGCGGTCCGGCTGGCGCCTCTGCTGCCATCTACGCTGCGCGGAAGGGCATTTCCACCGGCATCGCGGCCGAGCGTTTCGGTGGCCAGGTAGCTGACACCATGGGCATTGAGAACCTGATTTCCGTACCCTACACCGAGGGTCCGAAACTGGTGGCGGCCATGGAGCAAAACGTCAAGGAATACGACGTGGATATCATGAACATGCAGCGCGCTGAGAAGCTGATCCCGGCGTCACGCCCTGGCATGCTCCACCAGGTAAGGCTCGAAAACGGTGCCACTCTCAAAGCGCGCAGCCTGGTGCTGTCCACCGGTGCCCGCTGGCGCCAGATGGGCGTTCCGGGAGAGGAAGAGTATCGCAACAAGGGTGTGGCCTACTGCCCGCACTGCGACGGCCCCCTGTTCAAGGGCAAGCGCGTGGCGGTAATCGGTGGAGGTAACTCCGGTGTTGAAGCAGCCATCGATCTGGCCGGTATCGTGGGCCATGTAACCCTGATCGAATTCGGTGCCGAGATGCGCGCTGATGAGGTGTTGCAGAAGAAACTGCGGAGTCTGAAGAACGTGGAGATCATCACGTCCGGACAGACCACCGAGATTACCGGGGAAAATGGCAAGGTCAACGGTCTGAATTACACCGACCGCACCTCTGGTGAGCAGCACCACATCTCCCTGGAAGGTGTGTTTGTACAGATCGGCCTGGTGCCCAACACCGAGTGGCTGAAGGGTGACATCGAACTGAGCCAGCACGGCGAGATCATCGTCAACGACCGCAACGAAACCTCCATTCCGGGCGTTTTTGCAGCGGGCGACGCGACGACTGTGCCTTACAAGCAGATCGTGATCTCCATGGGCGAAGGTTCCAAAGCCGCCCTCAGCGCCTTTGACTTCCTGATCCGCAATTCTGTGGACGAGAGCGAAGACGAAGCGGCGTAATCCACTCAACGCCGCCTGATTAGAGAGAAAGGCACCGGAGCGATCCGGTGCCTTTTTCGTTTCCGCTGAACATTCCCTCCCGAACTGAGACATTGGTTACGGATCTATGCTTGTCTGTTACACGACAGCTCGGTAGCTTAGGCCCCGCGAAAGCGAACGTTGCCAGATCGTCCAGAGGGTTGTTCATTACATGAAGTCCTTTCCAGCCCGCTTCCTCATCGGTTTCCTGCTCCTGTTTACAGGTCCTTTGGCAGACGCCGGCACCCGACCAAGCGTTGTTTTTCTTTCCCCGGACGACTCTCGTTTCTGGCAACTGGTGGCCGGTTTCATGGAGTCGGTGGCGGAGGATCTCGAGGTAGACCTGGAGGTTCAGTACGATCGGGAGAGTCATCGATTCAGCTATCTTCGCATGGCGAAGGACGTATTGGCCCGCGAAGAAAAGCCCGACTATCTGCTGTTCATGTGCAAGGAGCATGTTACCGAATCCATGCTCAGGCTCGCGGATGGGGCCGGTGTAAAGACGTTTACCTTCAATACCGATGTGCCTGACGCCGCTCGAGCCAGCATCGGTATGCCCCGAACCGTCTTGTCGGGCTGGCTCGGCCATCTTTCGCCGGACAATATCGCCGCTGGTCGTGTCCTCGTAACGCTGCTTGGCAAACAGGCCGAACAATTGGGGCTGGCCTCCGGCCCCAGTATTCCCATGGTCGCCCTCTCGGGAACCCTTGATTCCTCTGCCACCAAGGACAGGAATGGAGGGTTGCTGGCGGCTGCAGTCCAGCAGCGCAGCGAGCTTATGCAACTGGTGTATGCCAACTGGAGCGGAGCCCTGGCCCGTGAAAAAACGGAGGTCCTGCTGAAGCGCTATCCGAATACTGTCTCAATCTGGAGCGCGAGTGATGGCATGGCACTGGGCGCGATTGAAGCCGCTCGAAATGCCGGCCGGACGCCGGGCAAAGATCTGTTGGTGGGCGGCGTAGACTGGGAACCTGAGGCCCTGGAAAGTATCCGGCAGGGGGAGTTGCTGGTCAGCCTCGGCCGACATTTCATGGGCGGTGGACTTGCCTTGCTCCTTCTGCATGATTATCACCATGGCCAAGATTTTGGAGATATGTCACCGGACTATGTTTTCCGCTACAAGCTGGAACCTGCAACCCGTGGCAATGTTGAGCGGGTGCAGCGCATTATGGACTCTGAGAATTGGAGCGCCATTGATTTCCGGCGCTTTAGCCGCGTTGGCGAGACTGAGACCGGGAAAACAGTGCCCGATTCTGATGCCGTGCTGGATGCGATCACTGGGGCGCTGGCAGGGCAGAGAGCAGACACGGTCGCGAGGAGAGAATAAGGTCCTCCTGGATTCGAGCAGGCTTTAGGGGCTCGATATGTCCTGCACCAGACTGCCTTTCGGAGCTTCAGGCTCCTCTTCCTCGGCAAAGAGATGACTGTAGGCCGCCCGGACACCAGAGACGATAAACTCATGGGGCACGTCGTCGAACAGGCCGTGGTCGTTCACATATTCCATGTGCGCGTGACCGTCGTCGGTGTACTCCTGAAACATGGAATCGTGCACCCCGTCGAATTCCAGCGGTTCCACCTTCATCAGTTCGCACAGTTGCCGGTTGAACGCTGGCGTCGCCTTGACCCATTGGCCGTTCAGGAAAAGCTCGATGTAACCGTGCATTCGGAAGATGTCCGACCGCAGCCATTCGATCAGTTTCGGACTTGAGAGATGATTGCGAACATCGGCCAGCCCAAGCCGGCTGGGAATGCCAATCGAGCGAGCTGCCGCGCCCAGAAGAACGGCCTTGGGGATGCAGTAGGTTTCGCCGCTTTCCAGAGCGTAGCTGGCACTGAACGTGTTCGCATCGGTCCGGAACACGTAGGGGTTGTAGCTGATGCTGTCACGAACAGCGAGATAAAGCGCCTTGATCTGCTCCACCGGCTCATCAGGAACTCCCTCCAGCTCTGACTCGATCCATGCCTTCAGCCTGGGATGGTCATAGTCAAAAAAGGCGGTGGGCTGGAGATAGCGTTCCATAGTCATCAGTCCGGTCTCGGGATCAGATTCTGATCGTGCTCAATTGGCAAGGCACAGGCAATGGCGGTTTCCGCCAGAACGATTGGGGAAAGTGCTCAGAGCATGGGGTTTGCAGTCTAAAGGTCCCGCATTAATTCGTAGGTGCACATATTCACCGCCGAGGCCAGGTTCAGGGACTCGATCTGCCCCTGGCCTTGAATGCTGTACGGCACCGCCTTCAATTGATCGAGGGCCTCCCGCGGCACACCCCGGGCTTCGTTGCCGAACAGATAACAGTCGTGTTCCCTGAAGCCCCGGGATGCCATCGAACCGCCATTGAGGTCGAGGCAGGCAAGGCTCTGGTATCGGTCGGGAAGGCTTGTCAGAGCAACGTCGGTTTCAAGAGGGACGTGAAAGAGCGCCCCCATGCTGGCACGCACCACCTTCGGATTGAAGGGGTCGACACTGCCCGGGCTCAACAGGCACCGGAAACCGCCGAACCAGGCCAGGGTGCGCAGAATCGTACCGAGGTTGCCGGGGTCCTGAACCTCATGTAGGTAAATCGCTTTCTCCCCGAGAACCGGTTCGGCCGGGCGCTCCGGCATGGGTACCAGCGCCAGAATCCCCTGCGGGGTTCGGGTGTCGGCGAGCTGTGCCATCTGGCGTTCGCTGATGACATGGGTTCTGAACGGGCTCTGCCAGTGCTCATAGGCCCCGGTGACGTAAAGTTCCGAGGCCTTGAGAGCAGGTTGGCCGTCGGTGGCTTTCTGCAGCTCAAGAACCAGGTGTTCGCCCTCAACCAGGTAGTGGCCAAACGACTGCCGGTACTTTTTCTGGTGCAGTTTTTTGATGTCGGCCAGATTCACGAGGGCGGTCTCCCGTCAGGTGGGCGTGGTGGGTTCTGAAAAATCACAGAATTCAGGCAGGATTGTACGTGTGGCCGTCCCGGTTGTCAGGATTTTGCCGCCGCCCGGCGCGGCACGTACAATTGAAGTTTGGCTTTCCCGTTGTGAAGAGACCCCATGGCCCGATCCAAAAGCAGTAACCGCTGGCTTGAAGAGCACGTCAACGACCCTTTCGTGAAACAGGCGCAGGTGGATGGCTACCGCTCGCGGGCCAGTTACAAGCTTCTTGAAATCAACAAGAAGGACCGGCTGATCCATCCCAATATGGTGGTGGTGGATCTGGGCTCTGCACCTGGCGGCTGGTCGCAGGTGGCGGCCAAACTGGTGGGCCACAAAGGCCGTGTGATTGCCTCAGACATTCTCCCCATGGATGCCATTGCCGGTGTGGATTTTATCCAGGGTGATTTCACCGAGAACGATGTGTTCGAGTCGATCATGGCCACCCTGGGTGATGACCCGGTGGACGTGGTGATTTCCGACATGGCTCCGAACATCAGCGGCGTGACCGTGGCCGACCAGGCCTCGTCCATGTATCTCGTCGAACTGGCCCTGGACATGGCAAGCCAGGTGCTCAAGCCCAAGGGCAGCTTCCTGGCCAAGGTGTTCCAGGGCGAAGGGTACGATGAGTACCTGAAATCGGTCCGCGCTGTCTTCGACAAGGTTGTGGTGCGAAAGCCGGATTCCTCCCGCTCCCGCTCCCGGGAAGTCTACATTCTCGGCAAGGGCTTCAAGGGCTGATTCAGCCTGCAGCCCGGTCGAATCCCTGCATGACGTTCACCGCGTTGACGCCGATGGCGTCGACGTCGTAACCGCCTTCCATGGTAAAGACTGTTGGTAATCCAAGCGCGGCAAGACGCTGGCCGAGGGTCAGATAATCGCCGGAGTTCAGTTTGAAGAAGGAAATCGGGTCTTCCTCGAAGGTATCGACACCTAGGGCGACCACCAGGGCGTCCGGCTTGAATGACTGTATCCGCTCGCAGGCGGTTTCCAGACCCTGACTCCAGACACTGTAGGGCGTGTTTGGCGGGTAGACGATATTCAGGTTGTAGCCCTCACCGGCGCCCTCGCCAATCTCGTCCTCAAAGCCCAGAAAATGGGGAAACACCAGATCCGGATCGCCGTGCAGGCTGATGGTGAGCACGTCGTTGCGATCATAGAAGATCGCCTGGGTGCCGTTGCCGTGGTGGAAGTCGACATCCAGCACAGCGACCTTGCCATAGCCCTGGTCACGAAAGGCTTGCGCCACGATGGCGGCATTGTTGAAGAAACAGTACCCGCCGAACAGATCGGCATGGGCGTGATGTCCCGGTGGGCGGCACAGGGCAAAGGCCGCGCGCTCGCCTCCGGCCACTAGTTTCTGGGCGGTAAGGGCCACATTGGCGGATGCCCGGGCGGCTTCCCACGTACCATCCGAGATCGACGTCTCCGCCGCGAAGCTGTAATAGCCCAGCCGGCCGTCGATGTCCCTGGGCAGCCGGTGGCGCATGCCGCGACCCGCCCAGACCGCCGGGATGGCTTCACCCGGTTTGCCGGCAGCCAGCCATTCCTGCCAGCAGGTTTCCAGGAACGCCACGTAATCCGCTGTGTGCACCCGCTTGACGGGCTCCAGACCAAATTCTTCCGGTTCCAGAATCTCTCCCAGCGCCTGTTCTTTCACTCGTGCCAGGATGGTTTCGGCACGGGACGGCTTCTCGTGAGGCTCGATCAGCAGTCCGCCATCCAGTTCGGTTTTGACGTGTCGGCGGCTGTGCAATGGAGAGAATACGGTTTTCATGGTCTTGAGTGGTCCTTGCTGAATGACGTGAGCACTTTGGCACAGGGAGCTTGATGGCTCAAAGGCCCTGATTGTGGCAGGCTGAAACCTTTTGCGGGCAGAGGGGATTACCGATATGGCGACGAGCGACAGGACGGTAAAGGATGATTGATCTGATCGCGGACATGACCCTCGCCGAGGTTCTGGGCCAGGTGTGCGGTCTTGTAGCCCTGGGTTTCTGCATTGCCGGCTTCGCGAACAAGAATGACGACCGGTTGATGGTGCTGCTGATCTCCGCCAACGTTGCGTTTGCCCTGATGTTCGCGTTCTTCGAGAGCTGGACCGCCTCGGCACTGACCGTTCTGGTAATTGTGCGCATTACTTTGGCGCGCAAGTACCAGGGCAACTGGCCCATTATGCTGGGCATCCTGGCGGTGAACCTGGTCGTTGCCTGGGCGACCTGGAAATCCATCACCGACGTATTCCCCCTCGCCGCCGCCGTTTTCGGCACCGTGGGCATGTTCATGCTCAGGGGTATTCCCCTGCGAATCGTGCTCGGGTTTGCTGCCCTGGCCTGGATGCTCAACAACATCGTGATCGGCTCCGTGGGTGGCACCCTGGCGGAAGGCATGGTGCTGGTCACCAACATCATCACCATCATCCGGCTCTATCGGCTGCAGAAGAAATACCCCGATTTCACGCCCGGAAGTTGAACGGCGTTGCGGGTCGGCGGTTTCGCATCTCGAGACTGACTGAAACAACCAGGGGCAGGGACCACTTTGGCCAATTCCCGACCAGCGCTGCCTGAGCTATCTTGATTGCAGGCCATTGATTATAAAAAGCGGACTGGAATCCGAGAGGACAGGCAATGAGTAACCAGCATTTCGATGTACTGATCATCGGCGCCGGCGTTTCCGGCATTGGCATGGCATGCCATCTTAAGCGTGAATGCCCCGGCAAGTCGTTTGCCATCCTCGAACGTCGGCAGTCCCTTGGTGGCACCTGGGATCTGTTCCGTTACCCGGGAATCCGTTCGGATTCGGACATGTTTACCTTCGGCTACAATTTCCGTCCCTGGACAGGCGGCAAGGTGCTGGCCGACGGCGCATCGATCAAGAATTATGTGGCGGAGACCGCCAGGGAGCATGATGTCGAACGCCACATCCGCTTCGGGCTGGCGGTGAAGACAGCGGACTGGTCAGGTGTCGACAAATGCTGGAAGCTCTCGGCCCTGAACGAAGCCACCGGCGAAACAGAACACTACACCGCCAACTTCATGGTCGGCTGTACCGGCTACTACAATTATGATCAGGGCTACAAGCCGGACTTCCCGGGTGAAAATGATTTCCGCGGCCAGGTCATACACCCGCAGCATTGGCCGGAAGATCTCGACTACGCGGGCAAGAAGGTGGTGGTTATTGGCAGCGGCGCAACTGCCATTACCCTGGTGCCAACGATGGCCGAGAAGGCCTCGCATGTCACCATGCTTCAGCGCTCACCCACCTATCTGATGCCTCTGCCTTCAACCGACAAGGTGTCTCTGGCCCTGCAGAAAATTCTGCCCGAGAGAACCGCCTATCGGCTGACCCGGGCCCGGAATATTTCCATTTCCCGTTTCCTTTACTTGCGCTCCAGAAGGAGCCCGAAGTTCATGCGCCGGCTGTTCCTGGGCATTATCAAACGCAAGGTTGGGGACACCGCCGACATGCGGCACTTCACGCCGGATTACAATCCGTGGGACCAGCGCCTGTGCGTGGTAAAAGACGGGGATCTTTTCCAGGCTATGAAAGCGGGCAAGGCGTCCATTGCCACCGATCATATTGACCGCTTCACGGAAACCGGCATCCGCCTGAAATCGGGTGAGGAACTGGAAGCGGATATCATCATCCCGGCAACAGGTCTGGATATCCAGATGCTGGGTGGAATCCGGCCGACTGTGGACGGCCAGGAAGTCGTGATGAAAGACAAGATTATCTATAAGAATGTCATGGTGGAGGGCGTGCCCAACGCCGGCATGATCTTCGGTTACACCAACATTTCCTGGACCCTGAAGGTGGACATTGCCGCCGAGTACCTGTGCCGGCTGATGAATCTGATGGACAAGCGTGGCTATCGTACCGTGGTGGCCCGGGACACTGAGAACAGTCGCGGCGACGACACCGTGCTTGGCTCTCTGGATGCCGGCTATATTCGCCGGGCCGCCGATCGCCTGCCCCGCCAGGGCACTCACGGGCCCTGGAAGTCGTCCCAGAATTATCTGGAGGACGTCAGAATACTGCGATTCGAGCCGATTGAGGATGGCTACCTGGAATTCGATGGCAAGCGGACCCACGCGAGCCACAAGGAATCCGGTGGTTTCCTGCGGCCCCTGCGCTCGGCCCTGTTCGGAACCTGATCACTCAAACGCCGAACGTATGACATCCCGATAGTTGCGAATGCGCTGCACGTAGTGCACCGGCTCATAGCCCCGGGCGTATCCGTAGCGGGTGCTGGGGTAGTATCGCTTGTCGGCCTTCAGGGGTAGCACCTCGGTCATATCCTGCCAGGAGTCCGGATTCTTGTTCAGGTTCCGCGCCAGCTCCCGGGCATCCAGTAGGTGCCCACGGCCGATGTTGTAGCTCGCCAGCGCCAGGAAGGTGCGGTCCGGCTCAGGAATAGTCTCTGGCAGGCGGCGGTGACGGTCGGCCAGATAGCGGGCGCCACCATCAATAGCTGCATCGGGATCGAGCCGGTTGGTTACACCCAGAGATTCGGCGGTTCGTCGGGTCAGCATCATGATGCCGCGGACACCGGTGGGTGATTTCGCCGCTGGATCCCAGTGGGATTCCTGGTAGGCCAGCGCGGCCAGCAGGTCTGCGGGCATGCCGGTTTTGGCCTCCGCTTCCCGGAATTGATCGATGAAATCGGGCAGGCGGTCTTCAATGCGTCGATTCAGGGCACGCAGATCCACGAAATCAAAGTCGCCAATGTAGGCATAGTAGCGGTTCTCCATCAGCCCTATGGCCTCATCGCCTTCGACGCTATTCATCCACTCATGGGCATCGGAAGCCAGATTTTCGGAAGCCTTGGGCATATACCAGCCAAGATTCCGACCCTGTGTTAGCGTCATCGCCACTTCCAGGTGGGGGAAATGCCGGCGCATGACCTGAACAATGTTGGAATCAGCGACGGTGCAGCTAACATCCCGTTCTGCTACGTCTGAGAGAATGACCTCTGTCGTGCGGTCTGCATCCTCCTCAAAAACGATTCCCGGATGCTGTTCATTCAGCTTGTTCAGGGTTTCAACGTAGCTGGAGCCCGCGGTTACGACAATATCAGTGCCGGGAATGTCCGCAGGTTTGCGGGGCATGGGCCGAGCGTCGCGATGGCAGACGAGTTGTTCGGTAATCTCGGTGTGAGCCGGGCCTCTTACAAAGCGCTCATCGCGGGAGGCGAGGTGCGTCAGTCCCGCTGCGGCCAGATGGGTGTTGCCAGATTCCAACGCCGCCAGAACGTCGCTGGTGGAATCGAGCATGGTCCATTCTACCTGCCAGCCCCGACTCTCGGCGTAGGCGCTGATCAGTGCGTGCTCTGGACCGACGGGGTTCTCATGCCGATCCACGTAATAGGTTGTGGAGCCATTGCGGGTAGCCACTTTGAGTACGCCCGTTTCCGACGGTGGCTTGATATCCGTTGTCGTCGGTTGGCTGGTGCTGGTGTTGTCACTGCAGCCGGCAAGCAGGAGTGGCAGGATCACAAGACCCGCGGCGAACTTCCATCGGAACATAGCGAGGAATTTCCTGTCTTTTGAAATGACTTCTACGTATTAACACGTATCTTCTTAAAACCATACTCCTGAGTTCGGGAATTGGATTCCCTTTGACCAAACGCATCCATGAGTAAATCACGTATCTAGCTGAGGGAGATTGTGTCAGGCTGGTCGCCCGTTTTCTCATTATCACAGGCCACTTTTAAATGGCGTCCGGCAAAAGAAACAGGAAACACTCTCTCTGGCATCCGTCGTACTGGCCGGCCTGGACTCTGGTCTGCTTGCTCAGGCTTTTGTCGTTTCTTCCGATGGGACTGAAGCAGCGTCTTGGAGGCTGGTTGGGCAAGCGCCTTTCCAGCAAAATGCGATCCCGTGCCAGGGTTGCGGACGCCAACCTGGCGGCCTGCATGCCCGAACTCGACCAAGCGACCCGTAGCCAGTTGGTGGAGGATGCGTTTGTGGCCTCGGCCCGTGGCGTTCTGGAAAGCGTTCATGCCTGGTGGCGGGATATGACCCCCTATTGCGAGAGCGCCTCGGTCCAGGGTACCGAGCACCTTGAAGAAGCGAAACGACGCGGCAAGGGAGTGCTGTTGATCGGCGGGCACTACAGTATTTTCGACTTTGCCCTGCCTCTGATTGCCTGCAAGCTTGAGAAGCCGGGTTACATGTACCGCCCTAACAACAATCCGGTGATTGACCGTATGATCGAACGTGGCCGGCGGCGGCATTTTGGTATTCGCCCCTTCACCAAACGTCAGATCAGACCCATGTTGTCATTCCTGAAAGAAGGGGGGCAGGTCTGGTTCGCCTGTGACCAGGATTTCGGCAAGAAGTCCGAGGTGTTCGTGCCCTTTTTTGGGATCAGTGCCGGCTGTATTACGTCGCCAAGCTTCATTGCCAGGGAGTCCGGCGCCGCGGTTATCTGCGTCAGTCACTTGCGAATGCCCGATGGCAGTTACCGGGTGGTGTTTTCTCCGATTCAGGAGTCCTTTGGCGAACATCCGGAACAGGACGCCAAAGTCTGGAACAGTTTTATTGAAGCCACTGTTCGTGAGCAACCCGATCAGTACCTCTGGCTGCACAAGCGATTCAAGAGCAGGCCAGAAGGTGCGGCAGCCATATACTGAGGCGCGTTCATGCGTAACGCCTGCCTCTGTTCTATCCTGAAAACTTCAGCCAACCCTCTGGAGGATACTATGCGCTGCACTCTCAGACTGGTTCTGGTGGCATCGACTCTGCTGTTCGCCACGCTCACCAATGCCGCAGATGGACTGGTCGCGATCAAAAGCAGTCACGATGTAAAAGCCACGGCCGACAAACTCGAGTCTGTGCTCAAAGAGAAGGGCATGACGGTCATGGCCCGCGTTAATCATCAGCAGGGCGCCGAAAAAGCCGGTCTGGAATTGCGTCCGACCGAAGTGGTTATTTTCGGCAACCCCAAAGTCGGCACACCGCTGATGCAGTGCGCCCAGAGTGTCGCCATCGACCTGCCCCAAAAAGCCCTGATCTGGGAGGATGCCAACGGAGAGGTGTGGCTGGGGTACAACGATCCGCAATACCTCAAGAGCCGCCATGGCATTGAGGGGTGCGATGAGGTGCTCGGAAAAGTAAGCGGCGCACTGGGAAATTTTGCCAAAGCGGCAACCCGGTAGATAAAAACGCCATGCGGTTAACGGGCACAGCGGGCCTGTTTCACTCGTAGGGTGCCCGGATCTTTTCCAGGCCCCTGGCCAGTGTTGCCCGTGACAGTTCGCCCATATGGGAATCGATGAGCTCGCCCTGGGCATTGTAGAAAAGCGTTGTTGGCAAGCCATTGCTGCCAACGGCGCGTGCCAGCTGGGCCTGATCGTCCCGGTAAAGGTTGTTCAGGTTCAGGCGGTTTTCCTCAAGAAAGGAACGGATGGTCTCGGGCTGTTCGCGCTGGTTGGCAAACACGAATGCGATATCCGGATAGATGTGTTGGGCTTCCTCCAGCACCGGCATTTCCCGGATGCAGGGTGGGCACCAGGTTGCCCAGAGGTTCACGACCAGGGGTTGGCCGGGAGCCAACCGGGACAGGTTGATCACTTCACCATTGAGCGAGCGCAGGGTCACGTCCGGCATACTGCGGGCCTGCTGTTCGATCAGTGTAATGGTGCCTGCGGTACCTGCCCAGAACAGGGCGCCCGTTAACGCGGCGGTAGCCAGCGGCTTGCGTTGTGCTCTCCTGCGCCACATCAAAAAGCCGGTGAAGATGATGGCGCCGATGACACCCCAGAGCGCATCAAAACCGCCGTCCCGGATATCAATGATGCCCAGCAGGTCGTTCTGGTAATGCTCGAAGTAGCTAATTACGAAACCGATCCGGGCGCTCAGCATCGCGACTACAAAGATATCGGCCACCGATCCGGCTACCGGCACCCGATATTTGCGGCCGAGCATCCCTCCAACCAGCAGAGCCAGCCCGAAGGCGATAACCAGGAGAAGATGGCCGATGGACAGGCTCACTGGGCCAATACTGACGCTCATTCTGACAAATCCCTGTGTGTTTCGGTTTCGTGAAGGCAGTCTGACTCGAAGATGCAATCCAGGTTCCTTCGGATGCTTATTATAATCACCTATGGCTAATTGGCCGGGGCTCTGTTAATGTGCCCTCATCCTGCCTCTAGGGATTCCGCAGTTTAAGGCTTGAAGCCCGTGCGACCTTTCCATACGACCTGTCAGAGGACGTCACCCCGATAACGGCGCGTGACCGTAGTCGTCTTTTATTCCATGAATATTCATGGCATCTGCCCGCATTCGCCGAAAACGGTGGTCGTGGAGGCAGAATAATCAAGAGTTGATCTTATATGAGTTTTTCTTCACTCGGTTTGTCCGAGCAGCTGGTCCGTGCCACGTCTGACCAGGGTTATGAAACCCCGTCTCCCATTCAGGCCCAGGCCATTCCTGCCGTGCTTTCTGGCCGGGACGTTATGGCGGCAGCCCAGACCGGTACCGGCAAAACCGCCGGCTTTACCTTGCCCTTGCTGCAGCGTCTGGGTGAAAACCCGCGCACTGGCAAAGGCCCCCGCGCCCTGATTCTGACGCCCACCCGTGAACTGGCGGCGCAGGTTCATGACAGCGTGAATCTTTACAGCAAATACATTCCAACCAAGGCCGCCGTGGTCTTCGGTGGTGTGAAAATCAATCCGCAGATGATGAAGCTGCGCAAAGGCCTGGACGTGCTGGTGGCAACACCGGGTCGTCTGATGGACCTGTATCAGCAGAATGCTGTGCGCTTCAACGAAGTGGAAATCCTGGTTCTGGACGAAGCCGATCGCATGCTGGACATGGGCTTTATCCGCGACATCCGCAAGATCCTTTCGTTGTTGCCGGCCAAGCGCCAGAACCTGCTGTTCTCCGCCACCTTCTCCAACGAGATCCGGACTCTGGCAGAAGGTCTGCTGGATAACCCGGTTCAGGTTGAAGTTGCGGCTCGGAATACCTCTGCCGAAAATATCAAGCAGTCTGTCTATCCGGTAGATCAGAGCCAGAAGACAGCGCTGCTGAGCAAGCTGGTTCGCGATAACAGCTGGGATCAGGTGCTGGTTTTCACCCGCACCAAACACGGTGCCAATCGCCTGACCCAGAAGCTGGAGAAGGACGGTATTACGGCTGCTGCCATCCATGGCAACAAGTCACAGGGTGCCCGTACCCGCGCGCTGGCGGATTTTAAAGCTGGCGAAGTACGTGTGCTGGTGGCGACGGATATCGCCGCCCGTGGCCTGGATATCAAGCAGCTGCCCCAGGTAGTGAACTTTGAACTGCCCAACGTACCGGAAGATTACGTGCACCGTATCGGCCGTACCGGCCGTGCCGGTGAAAGTGGTCACGCCCTGTCTCTGGTCAGTGCCGATGAGGGCAAGATGCTCGCCGGTATCGAAAGACTGATTAAAAAGCAGCTGCCGCGCACGGAAGTGGAAGGCTTTGAGCCGACCAACAACCTGCCGCTGAAGCCCAAGGCCAAGGCAGACCCCAGCCGCGCCCGCAACCGCAATGGTAACGGCGGTGGCAATGGTCGTCCCGGCGGAAAGCCGAAGAGCTTCGGCGCCAAGCCGGGTGGTCGCAGCGGTGGCCGTAGCCAGAATGGCGGTGGTCAGCGGAGTCGTCCGGCCCAGCGCCAGAGTGCCTGAAGGCTGATTGGCAGTCATGAGAAACGGAGCTTCGGCTCCGTTTTTCTGTTTCTGGTGCCCTGACTTTTTGAGGATGGATGCTCTAGTATCAGGGTCTGAAACCAGTCCGGCCAGGATATTCCCGCCTATGCATCAATCCAGCTCTCTACGGGCACAGTTGGGCTTGAGCCGACCAACACGGTCCATGGCCGATGGTCAGTTTGTGCTCGCTCTGGTTATCGGTTGTCTGATCGGGATGTTGCTGACAGTGCTTGCCGGAGGCAGTGGCTGGCAGGATGCCGACCTGTTGTCGATTCTTTCACTGGTACTCTGGGCGCCTATCATCGAAGAACTGGCATTTCGCGGCGTGGTGCAGGGCTGGCTAGCTCACACTCCGGTGGGTCAGAAACGCTTTGCCGGCCTGTCCTTCGCAAATCTGATCGCTGCGCTTTTATTTACCGCCTGGCATCTTGTTTATCGAACCGATCTGATGGCCTGGCTGGTGTTCCTTCCTGCTCTGGTGTTCGGGTATTTTCGGGACCGGCACGACTCGCTGCTGCCCTGTGTGATTTTGCACGCCACGTACAACTTTTCGATCCTCTTGGGCCAGACGTATCTTAGTTTTTGAGCGCCAGTTTCATTTGTAAATAGCCCCACGGCAGCACGCCCTATATTTCTTTTGGCTATTACGTTATAACTAATGCCGGGTCACGCGTTGGTGGTGACGGAGTGTGGTCAAAAGTTGATCAGTGTCAAAGCCGGAATTCTGCTTGTGTATCAGCCTGAATATCACGGCAATCTCGAGGGCGGTTATGAAGACTTTTCTCCCGAAAAGTGTGTTTCCATGGCGATATGTTGCGCTCATGTCGATATTTTTAACGGCCTGCAGCGATACTGGCGGGTCTTCGGGAGACGCAAATGGCGAGACCGAGCCGGATTCCGCCCATGAAGAGGTTTTACCCTCGCTAACTGCCCAGATAGAGCACTGGAGTCCGACCGGCGTTTTCCTGGCGGCGGCGGATTGTGGCCAGTGCCATACTGCCAGTCAGCCCGGTGACAGCCCCGCGGTGCTGCGGGCGCCAGATGCTCAGATCTCGGAGAACCAGCCCTCGCCCCAGGGTGATGACATCAGTCCCTTCGCAGACTGGAAAAGCACGGTGATGGCGAATGCGTTCACCGATCCTTATTTCCGGGCGAACATGGTGCATGAGTCGGAGACATTCCCCCATCTGGCAGGTTTCATTGAGAATAAATGCCTGACCTGCCACAGCCCCATGGCGACCACGCATGCTCACCAGACGGGGTCAGGTCTCGATGATGGTTTTTACCGGGCCGAACAGGCCCTTGTTGACCCCCATGCCCGAGAGGGGGTCAGTTGCACAGCCTGCCATCAGATAACCGACAGTGTATTGGACGGTAATGCCTACCCCGATGGCGTGCACTCCGGCAATTTCGAGATTCCTGCCGAGGGTGATCCGGACGCATTCACGATCCATGGGCCATACCAGAACCCGCAGGGGCAGGCGATGCAGAATCAGGTCGGTTACACGCCAGTCTTTGGTCTGCATATGTCGGACTCCCGGCAGTGCGCCAGCTGCCACGAACTTTACACCCCGACCATCGATATGGAGACGGATCAGCCCAACGGTGAGGATTACCCTGAACAGACGCCTTACACCGAGTGGGCAAACAGTGATTTCGGACCCAATGGCAGCAACCCCCGTTCCTGCCAGCAGTGCCATATGGCGCGTGAAGAGATAACTGAGGACTTCCTAACCCGTCTGGCGGTCAGACCGAACGGCTCGGTAAACGCCAGTTGGCCCGAGAGGCAGCCTTACTCACCTCATGTGATGCTTGGCGGAAATACCTGGTTGCTTGAAACCCTGGAGCTGTTCAGGGAGGAACTCGGTCGCAGCGATATCAATGAGGCGGGAGAATTTGCGGCAACGGCAGAGTTGACCCGGAAATTCCTCAAAACGGCTGTCACGTTATCAGTAAACGGGCAGACCCTGGGAGCTGGCGAGTTGGCCTTTGATCTGACCATTCAGAACGAAACCGGCCACAAGTTACCCACCAGTTTCCCCGCTCGGAGAATGTGGGTAGGAACCCGGGTGCGTGATGCCAATGGCGCAACGGTGTTTGCCGGCGGGCTCCCGGATGAGTCTTATCGTTTGCCAATGGATGCGGTGTTTACTTCGGAGGCCTGTCTAGCCGCGAAGAAGACCTCCGATTTTGATTCCTCGGTCTGCTATCAGGCTCATCTCAATGAGGTATCGTCCGAAAACGATGTGCCGGTTTATGAAACTGTTCTGGGCTCAACCACCGGCGCAATTACCCATATTCTGCTCTACGCCGCTAACCCACTGAAGGATAATCGTATCCCTCCCAAGGGGTTCGATATTGCCTCGGTACCAGAAGATGTCCGGCCGATCGGGCTGAATGACGATAGCGATTTTAACGCTGGTAATGCAGGGCGGGACACCATCCACTATCGGATTCCGGTTGGCGCGGCTGTGGCTTTGCCCCTGCAAGTGGATGCGACTCTCTACTACCAGTCTATCCGCCCGACTTTTATTGATGGTTTGCACGGAGAGCATGAATGGGTTGATGAGTTCCAGACAATCGCCAGATTGAACCCACCGCCCGCCGAGGTTATGGCCGAGCTCAGCTTCGAGGTTCAGTAGGATTTGATGACAGGCTCAGGGAAGAGCCGTTTGATGATTGGGTATCGATATAAAAAGGCGGGGCCGGAGAAGCCCCGCATAGGAAAACGCACCTTCCGCCAGCCAACAGACCGTGGCGACTGGCGGAGGCACGGGGATCAGAACTTGTAGGACACGCCTACCATGTAGACCCAGGGGTCGATATCCACGTCGATGGTGCTGGTATCGGCTACCGCATTGCCCGCGTAGGCGTTAATGGTGGCCTCGGTGTCGATGTCGATCCACCAGACCGCAGCGTTGATACCCACGTTTTCGGTGATCATGTAGTCAAGACCAATTTCGGCTGCCAGACCAAAGCTGTCATCCAGCTTGATGTCTGTACCGTCAATACCCGGGTTTCCGGCTACAGCGTCATAGGTGTTCGTCAGTGTCTGAGTGGTTTTCTCTTCAAAGAAGTTGGTGTAGTTCACGCCAGCGCCGACGTATGGCTGGAATTTGCTACCACTGGGCATCGGGAAGTATTGCAGTGTGATGGTCGGCGGCAAGTGCTTGGTTTCTGCCAGCTTGCCAGTGCCACCCAGAGCTGCGCCGTCACCCTTGATATCGTGCTTGAACGGGGTTGCCGCCAGCACGCCAACCCCGATCTGGTCGGTCAGCATGTAGGTTGCGGTCAGTCCCAACTGGCTGTTGGAATCGACGCTGACCTTGGCGCCATCAATTTCGCCAAGCGCGTTGGAGTTCAAGTTACCACTGGAAGAATCCGGATCAACCGTTGCCACACCAACGCGGCCGATAAAATCACCAGCTTCGTACGCCTGAACAGCGGGAGCAGCAGCCATTACCGCTGCAGCCAGAACACCAAGTTTGAATGTACGGGACATATCCATCTCCTTAACCTGAATCGTTGATGACTGCAGATTAATGACATCGGGAAATGGAAACTTGATTTAGCGCAAGAATGCCCGGGCAGGCGAGCGCGTTTGATCAGCGGATTGATTCAACTCAAAAAAACTGACGGTGATTCGATTGCTGCGGTTATTGCGAATAGTCAGGCAGAGTTCTTTTTCCGCACGGGCAGACTCTCGTCCGGGACAAACACGTCTCTGATGGACAGGGCCTGGCCATCGGCGTCCTGGACTTCCACCGTGTGTATCGGCCGGCCGGTGGCGCGGTCGCGCAAATCGAGCGGAGGCTCGTCCGGAGCAGGGTTCCACTTATCTCCCCACTGGCGAAGAGCGATAACCACCGGGAAAAGATCCCTGCCTTTTTCGGTCAGGCGGTATTCAAAGCGTGACCCATGTTCGCCCACATCCACCTTGCGCAGCACTTCATTGTCCACCAGCCGTGCGAGGCGATCACACAGGATGTTCTTGGCAATGCCCAGTTCCTGCTGGAAATCCACGAACCGGCGGGTGCCATACATGGCGTGCAGCACAATCAGGAGGGACCACCAGTCGCCCACTTCATTGAGGGCGCGGGCGACGGAACAGCTGGAGTCATCAAAACGTTTTCTGGCCATGACGGGAGTGTACCGAATAGGGTTGCATTTTAAAACCAGATTTAATAGGGTTGCTTTACGAAACCAAATTAGTGAGGTTGCATACTACCATGAGCATGAATCTTGGCCCGCTTTTCGAACCGTTTGAACTTCACAACCTCAAACTGCGAAACCGGGTGGCTATGGCGCCCATGACCCGTAATTTCTCGCCGGATGGCGTTCCGGGAGAGAACGTGGTGTCCTATTACCGCCGACGGGCCGAAGCGGGCGTTGGCCTCATCATTACCGAAGGCACGACCGTCAATCACGCGGCCGCCAACGGCTATCCGAATGTACCGGCGTTTCACGGCACCGATGCTCTTGAGGGCTGGAAGCATGTGGTCGACGCGGTCCATGAGGCCGGCGGCGCGATTTTCCCGCAGCTCTGGCACGTGGGCGCGGTCAGGAAGGAGGGCACCCCGCCGGATCCTTCGGTACCCGGATACAGCCCTTCCGGCTTGTTCGCACCGGGCAAGCCCAACGGCAAGGCCATGAGCAAAGAAGACATCGAGGATGTTGTCGTCGCTTTTGCCGATGCGGCCCAGGATGCCAAGGCCCTGGGTTTTGATGGTGTCGAGCTCCATGGCGCCCACGGCTACCTGCTGGACCAGTTCCTCTGGGAAGGTACCAACCAGCGCGACGATGAGTACGGCGGCAGCCTGGAGAACCGGCTGCGGTTCGTGGTGGAGATCGTTGAAGCGGTGCGTCATCGGGTTGGCCCGGACTTCCCGATCATGCTCCGGTTCTCCCAGTGGAAGCAGCAGGATTACGAGGCCAAACTGGTTAATAGCCCTGAGGAACTTGAGCGGTTCCTGAAGCCTCTGGTGGACGCAGGTGTCGACATTTTCCACGCCTCCACCCGCCGTTTCTGGGAGCCGGAGTTTGAAGGCTCGGATCTGAACCTCGCAGGCTGGACCCAGAAGCTTTCCGGTAAACCGACCATGTCCGTGGGCAGTGTCGGGCTGACGGAAGATTTCATCAGCGGCACCTTTGCCAGCAAGCAGGAAGCCGTTGAGAAAGCCGGGATCGATGAGCTGGTGGAGCGAATGAACAACCACGAGTTTGAACTGATCGCCGTGGGTCGGGCACTTCTGCAGGATCCGGAATGGCTGATCAAGGTGAAAGAAGGCCGACTGAACGAGGTGGAATCTTTCGCCAAGAAGTCCCTCGCCAAGCTTTATTGATTAACCCCTTTCGATCGGACGATCGAAACTTGCCGCAGTGTCTTCGGGCCTGCGGCTTTTTTGTGCCCGGTGAATCTGTCGTCTTCGTAATCGCGTCTGATCAGAGACACGTTATGATGGGTGAAACTCACCTGAAGTAAGAGGGATCAGCATGTCGATGATGGGTTCAATCAAAACACTGGCTGTGGCTCTGATGATCTCGGCCATCGTGGGCTGTGCGACCGTTGGGAAAGACTTCGCCACCCACAACGTGGACCAGATCCAGATTGGTGAAACCACACGGGCGGATATCCAGGAGATGTTCGGCGAGCCGTGGCGCACCGGGATCGAAGACGGCAAACGCACCTGGACCTATGGCAAGTACAAGTGGTCTGCCTTTGGTGATGCAGAAACCACCGACCTGGTTGTTCGATTCAACCAGGACGGCACGGTCTCGTCTTACGTCTACAACACCACGGAATAAACTGGCAAAAGATCAGGCGCGGGGCTGCCTTCAGCCCCGCAAACCTCCTACCAGCTTGTCGATGCTGTCCTTGGCATCGCCGAACAACATGCGCGTGTTGTCCTTGAAGAACAGCGGGTTCTCTACGCCGGAATAGCCGGTGGCCATGCCTCGCTTGAGCACGACAACCTGTCCAGCCTTCCAGACCTCCAGCACCGGCATGCCGGCAATCGGGCTACCGGGATCTTCTGCTGCCGCAGGGTTCACCGTGTCGTTGGCGCCAATAACCAGCACCACGTCGGTATCCGGGAAATCATCATTGATTTCGTCCATTTCCAGAACGATGTCATAAGGAACGTGGGCTTCCGCCAACAGTACGTTCATATGCCCTGGCAGGCGGCCGGCCACCGGATGGATGCCGAAGCGCACGTTTACGCCACGGTCCCGAAGGATCTTGGTCATATCGCTGACGCCGTTCTGCGCCTGGGCGACCGCCATGCCATAACCGGGCACGATGATCACCGACTGGGCGTTGCGTAGCTCTTCACAGACCTCATCCACACTGGATTCATGCACGGTCTGGTCAGCATCGGCGGCAGCCGAGCTGCTGCTGGTCTGGCCAAAGCCGCCGAGAATCACGCTGATGAACGAGCGGTTCATGGCCTTGCACATGATGTAGCTGAGGATGGCACCGCTACTGCCCACCAGGGCACCAACGACAATCAGCAGATCGTTGCCCAGCATGAAGCCGATGGAGGCTGCGGCCCAACCGGAGTAGCTGTTGAGCATGGAGACCACCACAGGCATGTCGGCACCGCCGATGGCCATGATCAGATGGATGCCGAGGACCGAGGCAATGACGGTCATCAGAACGAGCGCCACGATGCCCAGGGCCATGCTGTCGGTACCCAGGAACCAGGCCCCGAGGAAAACACAGACGATAACGCCTGCCAGGTTCATCAGGTGCCGGCCGGGCAGGGTCAGGGCCTTGCTGTCGATGCGACCATCAAGCTTGCCGCAGGCCACCAGCGAACCTGTAAAGGTCACCGCACCAATGAAGATGCCAACGAAGACCTCCACCAGCTTGATGGTGTGCTCCGCGCCGGAGGTTGCAATCAGAGGCTCGATGTAGCCTGAAAAGCCTACAAACACGGCTGCCGCGCCCACAAAGCTGTGAAGCAGGGCCACCAGCTGTGGCATCTGGGTCATTTCCACCTTGTTGGCGATAGCAATGCCGATGCCGGCACCCAGCAACACGGCCACCAGGATCGAGACGATGCCGCCGTCAACGCTGGCCAGGGTTGCTCCCACGGCGATGATAATACCGGCGACGCCGTAGAGATTGCCCCGTCGTGCCGATGTCTGGTGGCTAAGGCCACCAAGGCTGAGAATAAACAAGATACTTGCGACCACGTAGGCCACGCTCACCAGTCCTGTGCTCATATCGGGCGTCTCCTACTTGCGGAACATTTTGAGCATGCGATGGGTGACCCGGAAGCCGCCCCCTACGTTGATGCTGGCAATCAGCACCGCGACAAAGGCCATGATCCCGACGGCAACGTTCTCCGCCTGTGCCAGGTGCAGAATCGCACCGATCACGATGATGCCACTGATCGCGTTGGTTACGCTCATGAGAGGCGTATGCAGGGAAGGCGTGACATTCCAGATGACCTGCCAACCGATAAAGCAGGACAGAACAAACACGGTAAAGTGCTGCAGGAAGCTTTCCGGCGCGTGTGCGCCAACCCCGTAGAGTGCCAGGGCGGTCACGGCCAGAAGGACGCCTTTACCGATCAGGCTCTTGCGATCGGCCTCTTTCTTCGCGGCGGCCTTGTCAGCGGCCGACGGCTCCTCCGTACCCGGTGCCGGCTTGGGACTGACCGGTGCCTCCGGTTGTGGTGGTGGCCAGGTGATGTCGTCCTCATGAACCACGGTAAGACCACGGATGACATCGTCTTCCATGTTCACCACGGGTTTGCCGTCTTTCTCGGGTGTCAGCTCGGTCAGCAGATGCACCAGGTTGGTGGCGTAGAGCTCACTGGCCACCTTGGCCATACGGCTGGGCAAATCGGTGTAGCCGATCAGGGTTACGCCGTGCTCGTGCGCCACTTTGCCAGGCTCGGTGAGCTCGCAGTTGCCGCCCCGTTCGGACGCCAGATCCACAATCACGCTGCCGGGCTTCATGGATTTCACCATGTCTGCGGTGATCAGCTTCGGTGCTGGCTTGCCGGGAATCAAAGCGGTGGTGATGATGATGTCCACCTCTTTGGCCTGCTCAGCGAACAATTCCATTTCCGCCTTGATGAACTCGTCGCTCATCTGCTTGGCGTAGCCGCCGCTGCCGCTGCCGTCCTCGTCTTCGAAGTCCAGCACCAGGAACTGGGCGCCCATGCTTTCAACCTGTTCTTTTACTTCCAGGCGAGTATCGAAGGCCCGCACGATGGCGCCCATGCTGTTGGCAGCACCAATGGCAGCCAGGCCGGCAACGCCGGCACCGATCACCATGATCTTGGCCGGTGGCACCTTGCCGGCAGCCGTGACCTGGCCGGTAAAGAAACGCCCGAAATGGTTGGCCGCTTCGATCACCGCCCGATAGCCGGCAATATTGGCCATGGCGCTGAGGGCGTCCATCTTCTGGGCGCGGCTGATGCGGGGCAGGCTGTCGATAGCGAAAGATGTAATCTTTCTGGCGGCCAGCTTTTCCAGGAGTTCCGGGTTTTGCGCCGGCCAGATGTAGCTGACCAGAAACGCGCCCTCTTTCATCAGATCCGCTTCGTGTTTACCCAGCGCCGGATTTTCCATGGGCGCGCGGACTTTCAGAATGAAGTCGGCTTCTTTCCAGAGCGAACTGGTGTCTGTTGCGATGGCTGCGCCCACTTTCTCATAGGCCGCATCGGAGTAATTCGCAGCCTCGCCGGCGCCTCCTTCCACGATGACGTCGTAACCAAGCCCGACTAATTTGTGAACAGAGGGTGGCGTTGCAGCCACCCGCCTCTCATCCTCGAAGATTTCCTTGGGGATACCGATTTTCATGTTAAGCGCGTCCTCCGGAACGACCGACTCAATGGATATCTCGGTTTTTACGTAGCCGGGGATGGTATCAGATTTGCTGAGAAATACCTAAATGAGAACCTTTACGGTCAAATGACGGTACCGAAGGCTAGGGAAGGCGGTGGCGCAGAGACTGAATCGACGATTCCGACAGGCCGTCCAGAATAGCGCCCCGGAATTGTCGGTTGATGAAACGCTCGGTTTCGGCCTGGATGGTTTCCCGCTGTGCCGGTTTCTCGATGTAGTCCATCGCCCGGAACAGAATGTACCGAATGGTCATGCGGGAGATTTCATGAATGGTCTCCGGTGGCACGTCACTGACCAGTTGACGCTCGATAATATCCTCGGCCATCTCTTGTGCGCTGGCTTCCAGCTGGGATTCGAGCGCCCGGCGCAGTATCGGCGAGGGGCCGTGAAGTTCCCGGACAGCGACAGTGGTGGCCGCCGGATTGGCCAGGAAATAGTGGTAAACGAAGGCCACCGTATCCCGGGACGCCTGTTCCGACGAATCGGCCATCTGGCGCAAATCCCGTACTCCGGCTTTCATCTCCTCGGCAATGTAACCCAGTACCGTTAGCCCGAATTCATCGAAGCTCTTGAAGTGCCGGTAAAACGTGTTCGGATTCAGCCCCGCCTCCCGGGCAAGTTCCCGCAATCCCAGCGATGTCAGGCTCCGGGTTTCGGTAATCAGCCGAAGTGCAGCCTGAATGAGTTTCAGCTTTCCGCCGGTTATTACGCTCATCTTTTTCTCATTTTTGGAGGTTGGGCCTGCAGGCGGGGCCAAGTATGAGTCAACGCAGGCCATTCACTGCTCCGTTGGTATACGGCTGTATACCCACCTGTGTATACATGTGTCTACCGGCCATGATGACCCGCCGGACAACAACAGACAAGGCCGGGCAGGCCAACGCAGGAGTGCAGCAATGACACAGAACACACAGATCGCCATCATCGGCACCGGCTTCTCCGGCCTGGGCATGGCCATCAAACTCAAGGAAGCCGGTTACAACGACTTCGTGATCTTTGAACAGAGCGACGACATCGGCGGCACCTGGCACCAGAACCATTACCCGGGGTGTGCCTGTGACGTTCAGTCTGCACTCTACTCCTTCTCCTTCGAGCAGAACCCGAACTGGAGCCGGATGTATGCCCAGCAAAGTGAGATCAAGGCCTACCTGAAGCATTGTGCCGAGAAATACGGACTGATGAAGCATATCCGGCTGAACACCCATGTGGCCGGGGCGCGATTTGACGAGAATCACCAGCGGTGGGTTGTTGAAACCTGTGATAGTCCGGCGCTTTGGGCGTACATGCAGGAAAGAGGCGTGAAGCCGGGAGACCGGATGGATCGAACCGATAAGGGGCTGCCGGAATTCACTTCCTTGAGGGCCGATATCCTCGTTTCCGGAATGGGGGGATTGAGCACGCCGGCGTATCCGGAGATCGAGGGTATTGAGTCCTTCACGGGCAAGCGCTTCCACTCCCAGGACTGGGACCACGACTACGATCTGCGTGGCAAGCGGGTAGCGGTGATTGGCACCGGCGCGTCGGCCATTCAGTTTGTTCCGGAAGTGGCGAAGCAGGCGGCAAAGGTAGACCTGTACCAGCGCACCCCTCCGTGGATCATGCCCAAGCCGGACCGTGCCATCCGGCCAATGGAGAAGCGGCTGTTCCGGATGTTCCCACAAACCCTCAATGCGTTCAGGCAGAGTATTTACTGGTCGCTTGAGGCGCGGGTACTGGGCTTTGTTGGCAACCCGCGTATTCTGAAGCTGGGTGAACTGCAGGCCCGCCGGCATATTCGCAACCAGATTCCGGACAAGACCTTGCGCAAAAAGGTTACCCCGGATTTCCACTTCGGCTGCAAGCGAGTGCTGATCTCCAACAACTACTATCCGGCGCTGGCCCAGGATCATGTGGATGTGGTGACCGAGGGTATCCGTGAGGTGCAGGGCAACACCGTGATCGATGGCCAGGGCAACAAGCGGCAAGTGGATTGCATCATCTACGGCACCGGTTTCCGGGCCCAGGACCCGATTCCCGCGGGCATGATCTTTGGCCGTAATGGTCAGGATTTGCTGGAGGCCTGGAAGGATGGCGCCGAAGCGTATAAAGGCACCACCATCAGCGGCTTCCCGAATTTCTTCATGCTGATGGGGCCGAATACCGGCCTCGGCCACAGCTCCATGGTGTACATGATTGAGAGCCAGATTCAGTATGTGCTGGATGCCCTCAAACAAAAGCAGCGTCATCAATGGAGCACCCTGGAAGTGAGACAGGACGCCCAGAGCCGCTATAACGCCTCCATTCACGCAAAGCTTGGTGATTCAGTCTGGCAGACCGGCTGCAAAAGCTGGTACGTGAACGAGAATGGAAAGAACACCACCCTTTGGCCGGGCTTCACCTGGCAGTTCCGTCAGCAGACACGACGCTTTGATGCGGCTCAATATCTGGTTCGTGCACCAGAATCCGGAGTTAGCGAGAGCGAATCGGCTCTGGCCGTTTAACGGTTGGCAGCAGGGGACTTTCGGGCAGCTTTCGGGCCTGTCCAGGTTGCGTTTTGGCCCTTTTGGCCAATACTGAAAGGATGGTCTTGCCGCTCTCGGCCAAGGATGTCCCCTGATGAAGCTGTTTCACTGTGGCCGATGCGCCAACCTGCTGTATTTTGAAAACAGTCGTTGTACCAGTTGTGGGTCTGGACTGGGCTTTGCCCCGGATGTCATGGACTTGCTGGCTATCGAGCCAAACGATGATGGCACCTGGGCGGCCGTCGCCCGGGGCGATCTCTACAGGCTTTGTGGCAACTATCAGAACCAGGGTGCCTGCAACTGGCTGATCCCTTCTCCGGACTCCCACACCTTCTGTGTCGCCTGCCGACTGAACCGTACCATCCCCGATCTCAGCATCTTGAAGAACAACGATCTCTGGCGGCGTCTGGAGAAGGAAAAACGGCGTCTGGTGTATTCGGTGTTGCGCCTTGAGCTGCCCTGCGAACCCCGTGATGAGTACCAGTACGGGCTGGCATTTGATTTTCTGGCTGACCAGCCGGCGATGTTCGACGAACGCGCGAAAGTAAAAACCGGCCACGCCAATGGTGTGATCACCATGAACATAGCGGAGGCGGACCCCGTAGAGCGCGAACGAATGCGGAGCCAGATGGCTGAACCCTATCGCACTGTTTTGGGGCACTTTCGCCACGAATCCGGCCACTACTACTGGGACCTGCTGGTGCGGTCCGGGCCCTTGCTGAGCCCGGTGCGGGAAGTATTTGGTGACGACACCAGGGACTACAGGCAGGCCATGGACCAGCATTATCAGTACGGCCCGCCCGGTGACTGGCAGAGCTGGTACATCAGCGCCTATGCCAGCAGCCATGCCTGGGAAGACTGGGCCGAGACCTGGGCACATTACCTGCATATGGTGGATACATTAGAGACTGCCTGGCAGTTCGGGATGCGGGTGAATGCCCGCCAGCGCCCGGTAATGAACAGCGAACCAGACCCTGCGTTTGATCCCTACCAGGCCGACGATTTCGATGCACTGATCAAGCACTGGTTACCCCTGACGCTTGCGCTCAACAGCCTTAACCGAAGCATGGGGCATGAGGATGCCTACCCCTTCGTGCTTGCGGCTCCGGTGGTGGAGAAGCTCCGCCTGGTACACCGAATAGCTCACGGTGGTTAACGAAAGGACCCCAAATGAAAAAGAACAAATCGATAGACTGGAAAAACTACGATCCCAACGACTTCTTCGATGAGCTGATTGCCGCCAAGGGCAAGCCCCGGCCGGCGGCCACGGCGATTACCGACTACCTGGGCAACCTTGGTTCCGAGGAAATCCAGGCGCGTCAGCAGGCAGCCGAACTGGCGATACTGGAGATGGGGATCAGCTTTACCATTTACAGTGAGGGCGAGAACATCGACCGGGCCTGGCCCTTCGACATCATCCCGAGGGTCATCTCGCTCCGGGAGTGGGAAACCATCGAGCAGGGCCTGGCGCAGCGCCTGACGGCGCTCAACATGTTCATCAACGACATCTATAACGACCAGAACATCGTCAAGGACAAGGTGATTCCCAAGTACGTGTTCGCCAACTCCAAGAACTTCCGCGAGCAGTGCCGCGGATTCACGCCGCCACTGGGAGTATGGGCGCACATCTGCGGATCGGATCTGGTGCGTGACAAGGACGGCAAGGTTTATGTTCTCGAGGACAACCTGCGGGTGCCTTCGGGTGTTTCCTACATGTTGGAGAACCGTCAGCTGACCAAGCGGGTGTTCCCGGAGCTTTTCGACAACACCAACATCCTGCCGGTGGACGACTACACCAACCAGTTGTTCGACATGTTGGCGTCAATCTCGCCCCGGCCCCAGGACCACCCGAAAATTGCGGTGCTGACACCGGGTATTTTCAACTCCGCCTACTTCGAGCACTCCTTCCTGGCCCAGCGCATGGGCGCTGAACTGGTGGAAGGGGCCGACCTGGTGGTTGGCGAGGATGACTGTGTCTACATGCGCACGGTCGAGGGGCTGGAACGTGTGGATGTCATTTATCGCCGCATCGATGACGATTTCCTGGACCCGGAGGTATTCCGCTCCGATTCCACCCTGGGTGTGCCCGGTCTGATGCGAGCCTGGCGCAATGGCAAGGTTGGCCTCGCCAATGCACCGGGTGCGGGCGTGGCCGACGACAAGGTGATCTATGCCTTCGTGCCGGACATGATCCGTTACTACCTGGATGAGGAACCGATCATCCCGAACGTGCCCACCTATATGTGTGTGAACAAGCAGGATCAGGAATATGTCCTTGAGCATCTCGACGAGCTGGTGGTCAAGCCCGCGAACGAGTCCGGGGGCTATGGCATGCTGGTGGGGCCGCATTCCACCAAGAAGCAGCGCACCGAGTTCGCGCGCCTGATCAAGAAGAACCCGCGCAACTACATCGCCCAACCCACACTGAGTCTCTCTGTGGCCCCAACTTTGTGCGACGAGGGCCTGGCGCCCCGGCACCTGGATCTTCGGCCCTTCGTGCTGCAGGGCGTGAGAACCTACGTTACGGCTGGCGGGCTTACGCGGGTGGCGATGCGAAAAGGCTCCCTGGTGGTGAATTCGTCCCAGGGCGGTGGAAGCAAGGATACCTGGATCGTGGACGAGGAGAATTGATGTGCTGTCACGTGTAGCGGAACGACTGTACTGGATGGCCAGATACCTTGAGCGGGCAGAGAACAACGCCCGGATGATCATGGCCTTTAATTCCCTGTCGCTCGACATGCCCCGGGAAACCCAGCTTTCCTGGAAGGGACTGGTGGCCGTGACGGGCATGGGGGCGCTGTTTGACCAGCATCATCAGAAGGCCGATGAGCGCAACTGTGTGAAGTTTCTGATGGCGGATGGCTACAACCCGAGCTCCATTGCCTCCTGCATCAAGGCCGCCCGGGAGAACGTGCGCACCACCCGGGACCAGATTCCGACCGACGCCTGGGAGGTGATCAACGAGCTGTACCGGTACATCCTGGAGAACATAGACCAGGGGGTTGGTAAGCGGGCGAGGTACGAATTCCTCAACGAAATCGTGGGTCGCTGCCAGATGCTAAATGGTTTGCTGGCCGGTTGCATGAGTCACGATGAGGGGTATGACTTCATCCGGGTAGGCCGCAACCTGGAGCGGGCGGACATGGCCACCCGGCAGATTGAAGTGGGCGCCCTGCAGTTCCTCGACGGCTGGGATGGCACCGAAACCTACGGCGGGCTCTTGTGGACCAGTGTGCTGCGTTACCAGAGCGCCTTCCAGATGTACCGTCACAATGTCCGGCGCAAGGTCAGCGGGCCTCTGGTCATTCGCTTTCTGCTGCAGAATGAGCCGTTCCCGCGGTCGGTGTTGCACAGCCTCAGCGAAGTGGCCAACGCGCTCGGGCGCCTTCCAAGGAACGAGATTCCGTTACGCACCGCGTTGCAGGCGGTACGTCATACCCGGGAGGGCGACGTGGATGCGCTGATCCGCAAGGAAGACGTGATCCTGTTCCTGGAAAACCTGCAGTTGGAAATCGGTGAGCTCCACGACGACATTGCAGAGACCTGGTTTCCTGTCTACGAGACAGCCTGAAACTGCCAATTCTATTCGCCTGCGAGATAGGTTCCATGTCGATTCATGTTGCCCTGAGCCATACCACCCACTATTGCTATGAGCGCCCGATCACCCTTGGGCCCCAGATAGTTCGTCTGCGTCCCTGTCCGCACGCGAGAACCCGCATCCTCAGCTACTCGCTGAAGGTGGAACCAGAAGGTTATTTCCTTAACTGGCAACAGGACCCCCAGGCCAATTATTTGGCCCGCCTGGTGTTCCCCGAAAAAACGGGCGAGCTGAAGATCACCGTGGACCTCGTTGCCGAGATGGCCGTGATCAACCCGTTCGATTTCTTTCTGGAACCCCGGGCAGAGACCATTCCGTTTGACTACGAGGAATGGCAGACGGCAGAGCTGGCGCCTTATTTACAGAAACTGCCGGAAACACCGGAATTCCGTAAGTGGATGGCCACCATAGACCGCAAGGAAACCCCCAGCGTGGATTTCCTGGTGGGTGTGAATCAGAGCCTTGCTGACCGTATTGATTACCTGATCCGGATGGAGCCGGGTGTCCAGACCCCGGAGGAAACCCTGAAAAAGGGCTCCGGCTCCTGTCGGGATTCGACCTGGCTGCTGGTGCAGACGCTCCGGCATCTGGGGCTGGCGGCGCGATTTGTGTCCGGCTACCTGATTCAGCTCAAGGCAGACCAGAAAGCACTGGATGGCCCTTCGGGCGCTGAGGAAGATTTCACCGATCTGCACGCCTGGTGCGAAGTCTTTCTGCCGGGCGCCGGTTGGGTTGGGCTGGATCCGACGTCCGGCCTGTTTGCCGGAGAAGGGCATATCCCGCTGGCCTGCAGCCCGGATCCGTCCTCGGCGGCGCCAATTACCGGCATGGTTGAGGAATGCGGGGTCGAATTCGAGCACCAGATGAGCGTCCAGCGCATCTGGGAAGCACCTCGGGTGACCAAACCCTATACCGAGGCCCAGTGGCAACGCATCGTTGGGCTGGGCCATGACGTGGACCAAAGTCTGACAGAACTGGATGTACGTCTGACCCAGGGCGGTGAGCCTACCTTCGTGGCGAATCACGACCGGGACGAGCCGGAGTGGAACACCGAGGCCATGGGCCCCACCAAGCGCAAGAAGGCCATCGAGCTGTATCACCGGATGCGGGACCGCTACGGCGCTGGCGGGCTGGTCCATTTCGGGCAGGGTAAGTGGTATCCCGGAGAGCCGCTGCCCCGATGGTCCCTGAACTGTTACTGGCGCAAGGATGGCGAGCCGATCTGGCGGGACGAGCGCTGGCTGGCGGATGAGCGCATCGAAGGCAACGCAAGCCCGGAAGATGCTCACAGGTTTTTGTCGGCCCTGGCGAAAGAGCTTGGTGTTGATGAAAAACAGCTGTTCCCGGGGTTCGAGGATGCCTTTTATTACTTGTGGCGGGAACGACGGCTGCCGGTCAACGTCGATCCTTTCGATGCAAAACTCGAGAATGCCCTGGAGCGCAAGCAGCTTCAGCAGATTTTCAGCCGGGGGCTGGATGAGCCCGTCGGCTATGTGCTGCCACTGCGTGTGTCGGAAAAGGAACAAACCTGGGAAACCGGTCCGTGGTTCCTTCGCAGTGAGCGCTGTTACCTGATTCCGGGCGGCTCCCCCATGGGGCACCGGCTGCCCCTGGACAGCCAGCCCTGGGTGGAGGAAGCCGATTACCCCTGGATCCATGAGCAGGACCCGTTTGCGCCCCGTGGCCCGCTGCCTGCCAGCGAGGAAATCCGGCAATGGAACAGCCGGGGCCAGTCCGGGCAGGTGTCGCCAGAACGGGCGCCGCCGAAAAAAGGAAAGTCGGCACCCGAGATCGTCCGCACCGCCCTTTGCGTGGAGCCCCGGGAGGGCATTCTTCGTATTTTTATGCCGCCGTTGGAAAAGCTGGAGCCATACCTGGCCCTGGTTTCCGCCATCGAGAAAACCGCCAAGGAGCTGCAGCAGCCGGTCCTGCTCGAGGGGTATGAGCCACCCTCGGACCACCGGTTGAGTCATTTCCGCATCACGCCAGACCCCGGGGTGATCGAAGTGAATGTGCAGCCGGTGCGAACCTGGGACGAGCTGGTTGAACAGACCGAGACGCTCTACGCGGACGCCTACGAGTGCCGGCTGACCTCCGAGAAGTTCATGATGGACGGACGTCACACCGGCACCGGTGGTGGCAACCATTTTGTGCTGGGTTCGCAAAAGGCAGAGGATTCGCCGTTCCTGCGGCGTCCGGATCTGCTACGCAGCCTGATCAGCTACTGGCATAACCATCCCAGCCTGTCTTATCTGTTTTCCGGCCTGTTTATTGGTCCCAGTTCCCAGGCGCCGCGGATTGATGAGGCGCGCAACGACCATGTGTTCGAAATGGAACTGGCGTTCCGGGAGATGGAGCGGTTATGCCCTGTGGGCAAAAAAGTCGCGCCCTGGGTGGTGGACCGCTTGCTCCGGGACCTGCTTACGGACGTCACCGGCAATACTCACAGGGCCGAGTTCTGTATCGACAAGCTCTATTCCCCGGACGGCCCGGGCGGGCGTCATGGTCTGCTCGAATTGCGGGCCTTCGAGATGCCACCCCATGCCCGCATGAGCCTGACCCAGCAATTGCTGCTGCGGGCGCTGGTGGCCCGATTCTGGGAACAGCCCTACAAACCCAGCGGGCTGGTTCGCTGGGGAACCGAGCTGCACGACCGGTTCCTGCTACCTCACTATGTCTGGCAGGACTTCGAGGACGTCATCGACGATATGAAGGCCCAGGGTTACCCGCTCGAGAGCGAGTGGTTCGCGCCCCATTTCGAGTTCCGGTTCCCCCGGATCGGCGATTACAAGGTCAAGGGCATAACCCTTGAGCTGCGTTCCGCTCTGGAGCCCTGGCATGTGACCGGGGAGCACGGTGCGATCGGCGGCACCGCCCGCTACGTGGATTCTTCCCTGGAGCGTTTGCAGGTGAAGGTACGCGGCGCTGCCCCGGATCGTTACCAGATCACCTGCAATCAGGTGCCGTTGCCGCTTCAGCCAACAGGGATGGTGGGTGAATCGGTCGCCGGCGTCCGGTACCGGGCTTGGCAGCCATCCCAGTGCATGCACCCGACCATTGGTGTGGATGGGCCTTTGGTGTTTGATATCGTGGACACCTGGAATGAACGCAGCCTGGGCGGCTGTGAATATCACGTGACCCATCCCGGTGGCCGGAATTTCGAGACTTTGCCGGTGAACTCGTTCGAAGCGGAAGGCCGCCGCATGGCGCGCTTCTTCCGGATGGGACACAGCTCGGGGCAACAGCCCCTGCGGCCGGTTCCGGAGCATCGGGAGTTTCCGTTTACCCTGGATCTGCGATATCACAAATAAGATGCCTGGACGTGTGGTTTGATGCTGGCTCCGGAGAGTAGAAAGCGGCTATGCTTCCAGCTCACTGACTAACGGAGCCTGAATTCAAGGTGGCGAAGCAGCAAGCAGTTACTGACATCCTCCGCCAGTACCATCCGGTGCCGGACCGGTTTGATGAGCTTGGCACCGAGGGTTCCGGGCCCAAGTCGCACTGGCGGCCTTTGTTGCAGCAGCTGAACCTTGAGTCTGTCGCCGGTCTCAATCTCAGGGCTCAGGCGGTTTCCAATGCCATCGCCGAAGATGGCGTAACCTACAACGTCTATGAAGACCCCCGCGGCGATACCCGACCCTGGGAGGTGGATCTGCTGCCGCTGGTGTTGGGCGCCGATGAGTGGCAATGGCTCTCGAAAGCCGTCGCCCAGCGTGCAGAGCTCCTGGACAGCGTTCTGGCCGATCTATACGGCGAGCAGTCGCTGTTAAAAGAAGGTCTTATGCCCCCGGCCCTGGTCTATGGGCAGGCGGGTTTCCAGTGGCCCTGCCAGGGGATTCAGCCTGCCGGGGGCCGGTTCCTGCATCTGTATGCCGTAGATCTGGCGCGCGCACCAGACGGCGGTTGGTGGGTGATGGCAGACCGTACCCAGGCGCCCTCCGGCGCCGGTTACGCCCTTCAGAACCGGCTGGTGATTTCCCGGGCGTTCCCGGCGCCATTCCACAACCTGCCGGTAACCAACCTTTCTGAATTCTTCCAGGGTTTCCAGAACAGTCTGGCGGGCATGTCGCCAGCCGGAACCGAGTCACCGCTTTGCGTTCTGCTGACCCCGGGCCGTTTCAACGAAACCTATTTCGAACATGTGTTCCTGGCCCGTTACCTGGGTTTGCCGCTGGTCGAGGGCCAGGATCTGACCGTGCGAGATGACACGGTGTACCTGAAAACGCTTCAGGGCCTGCGGCGGGTACACGCCATTTATCGCCGGCTGGACGATGGCTTCTGTGATCCGCTGGAGCTTCGCGCCGATTCCGTGCTGGGGATTCCCGGGCTTCTGGGAGCGGTGCGGGCAGGCAAGGTGCTGATGGCAAATGCCCTGGGTTCCGGGGTGCTTGAGAGTGCGGCGTTATTCGGGTTTTTGCCGGAGATTTCGAAGAAATTACTGGGCTCGCCTCTGGCTATGCCGTCGGTGGCGTCCTGGTGGTGTGGTGAGAAACCGGCTCTGGATTATGTCATTGAGCACCTGGACGAGCTGGTCATTAAACCGGCCTTCGCGAGCATGCGAATGGAGCCGGTGTTCGGTTACCAGGTGAAAGGTGCAGAGCGGGACGCCCTGATCAAGAAGATGCATGCCCATCCCCATGCCTTTGTCGGCCAGGAGCTCGTTCATCTTTCCCAGGCGCCGGTCTGGAAGGGAGATCCGGAGCAGCCGCTGGCCACCCGGTCTATCGGCCTGCGGCTGTTTGCGGCGGCCACACCCTCCGGCTGGCGGGTCATGCCCGGCGGGCTGACCCGGGTCGCCATGGATGCGGGTGTGGAAGTCATCTCCATGCAACGGGGCGGGCTGTCGAAGGACACCTGGGTACAGGCTCGCTACACGGCCCCCTCCAAGTCACTGATCAAGAAACGGCTGCAGGTGTCTGACCTGCTCGACGGCGAGCGGGACACGCCCTCCCGGGTGGGAGAAAACCTGTTCTGGATGGGCCGGCACTCGGAGCGGGCGGAGGGAACTGCCCGTTTATTGCGGGCGGCGTTCAACCGCCTGTCGGGCCACGACCAGGCCAGTGAAGAAGCCCTGCTCGGGCTGCAACAGGCCGCCGAGCAATTCGGGACCCTTCCGGAGCCTGAAGAAGATGCGGTCCCCGAGCCGCTTCCCGACGCCTTGTTGAGAGCGGTGAGTGACCTGCAATTTCCGGGTTCAATTGCGTCGATTCTCCAGGCGTTGCTGTTCAATGCCAGCCAGGTCCGGGACCGTCTGTCTTCCGACAACTGGCACACGCTCAATCGGGTGGGTAAGCCCCTGAGCCCGGCGCCAACTACGCCGGACCGGTCGATTCGGGCACTGAACCTGGTGTTGCTGGACTGCATCTCCCTGGCGGGCTTTGCGATGGATGACATTACGCGGGATGCCAGTTGGGTTTTCCTCGTGATCGGCCGGCGCCTGGAGCGACTGGCCAATCTCTGTACGCTGATTTGCGTGCCCCTGTTCAGCGACCGGTTCAGCCGCCATGCCATGCTAGAGTGGCTGCTGGAAGTGGCCAACTCGGAAGTCACCTACCGCACCCGATACCGTCGGACACCAGAGCTTCTGGGGGTACTCCATACCCTGGTGATAGACGCAAGCAATCCTCATTCGGTGATGTTCCAGCTGCGCCAGCTCCAGAAGGACCTGCCGGAGATGGGTCGTAAAACCGGTCAGCTGTTTCCGCCGGATCTGAACGAATCGCTGCAGCGGCTGCGAGCGCTTGATTTGCATCCGTTTGAGCGCAAACGCCCGGATAAAGCCTGTGAAGCCCTGGCGGAGCTATTGTGTGACATCCGGTCGGAGGCCTATCGTGTGTCTGATGAAATCCAGCGGCAGTGTTTTATTCACACCCGGTATTCCGACCGGTCTGTGAACCCGGATTGAGGCACCTGTCATGACATTTGTCCGTTACCATGTGCGTCATGAGACCCTCTACCAGTACGATCAGGTGGTGGGGGAGTCCCACCATTTGCTGAGGCTTACGCCACGGGCCCTGCCCTGGCAGCGGAATCTGGAACATCATCTGGCGATTGCACCGGAACCCCCGGTGCGAAGCTCGTTCCTGGACAGTTTCGGCAATCGGATTACCAAGATTGATTTTACCGCGGAACATGAGTACTTACGGATCATCAGCGAATTCTGGGTGGAGCTTCGTGAGCGTCCGAAACCCTCGGCAGCCGCGGCAAAAGTTCCCTGGGAAACCGTCCGCGATAGCCTGCGGTACCGTGCCGACAGGAAGTTCCCGGCGGACCATCTTCAGGCCACGGCGTTCCGGTTTGTCTCCACCAATGTGCCCATTGATTCCCAGTACGCCGCCTATGCCCGGGAGGCGTTCCTTCCGGGGCGCGCGCTGGTAGAGGCGGCCGATGCCCTGATGCGGATGATTCATCGCGATTTCAGTTTCGATGCAACGGCGACGGAAACCTTCACTCCGGTCGAACAGGCGTTCAAGGCCCGTCGAGGGGTTTGCCAGGATTTCTCCCACATCATGATTGCCTGTCTTCGCTCGTTGGGCCTGGCCGCACGTTACATGAGCGGGTATATCCTGACCCATCCGCCCGAGGGCAAGGAGCGCCTTGTTGGAGCCGATGCTACCCATGCGTGGGTGGCTGTGTTCGTGCCGGATTTCGGCTGGCTGGAGCTGGATCCTACCAATGCCCTGAGGCCGGACCTGGAACACATTACCCTCGGCTGGGGCAGGGACTTTTCCGATATCACCCCGATGCGGGGCGTCCTGCTGGGGGGTGGTGGACATGAACCGGAGATTGCCGTGACCGTGGTGCCCGAGGAGGAGTTCGCCTCCCTGTACGGCGACGGCGAAACCTATCTGGAAGAACTATCGACTTAACCGAATCCACCCGTCCGGTTGTGGTTGAGCTTATCCATACGTTCACTTCCTTACGGCGGAGTGCCGCGTAGCAAGCTATGCTTGCGGGCTTTCGATGGCACCCGGACGACACGGAATGATTGAAACGTTTTTCTCGACTTACATCAGCAGCACCATTCGCTTCCTGTTCCTGCTGGCGCCTTTTTTCGTAGTGACCATGTTCCTGGCGCTGACCAGGGGCCTTCCAGCAACCGAGAAAACATCGATCATCCGCCGTGCCTGCGTTTCGGCCTTTCTGATGGGCGTGATTCTGTTCTTTGCCGGCCCGCTGTTGTTCAGCGCCATCGGCATTACCCTGAATTCGTTCCGGATCGGTGCCGGTTGCCTGCTGTTTCTGACCGCCATCAGCCTGGTGACCAGTGGTACCCGGAATCACGCCACCGGGCTGCCTGATGAGGACCGTGATGACATTGCCGTTGTGCCACTGGCTATTCCGGTGATGATTGGCCCGGCCACCATTGGTGCGATCATGGTGTACGGTGCCGAACTCAACCGGGTATCTGAGGTGGCCGGCGGGCTCCTGGGGCTGGTATCGAGCCTGTTGATCCTGGCTGTGCTGCTGCATCTGTCAGGCTACCTTGAGAAGGTGCTGGGCAAGACTGGCCTGAACATAATGTCCAAGATCAGTGGTCTGATCCTTTCGGCCATGGCGGCTGAAATCGTGCTGACGGGCATTGCGGGTTTTATTGCGTCCACCTAGAGTATTCCCCGTTCCGTTCTCGCAGCAGGGTGTCTGATGTCTGCCAATACCATTGAGCACAATCGCCAACGATACGATTTCTCCGGCGTCGAGTCGGTCTGGCTGTTTGGTTATGGCTCCCTGATCTACAAGGTCGATTTTCCCTTCCTGGAGCAGCGCCCGGCGTCGATTCGGGGCTGGGAACGGCGGTTCTGGCAGGGGTCGCACGATCACCGGGGAACCCCCGAGTCGCCGGGCCGGGTGGTAACCCTGGTGAAAAAGCCGGATGCTGTCTGCAAGGGCATGGCGTTCCGGGTGTCGCCCAATGTGTTCGAACACCTGGATGTCCGGGAAAAGAACGGTTATCTGCGCCTGAGCACCAGGCTTACCTTCGACGATGGCAGCCATGCCGAGGGTCTGGTTTATATCGCCACCGAAGACAACGAGGCCTTCCTGGGCCATGCGCCGGACGCGGATATTGCCCGCCAGATCGCCTCTGCCTCAGGCCCCAGTGGCCCGAATGCCGATTATCTCTTGCGCCTTGCAGAGTCCCTGAGGGCAATGGGTGCGGATTGCCCGCACACCTTTGCCATCGAATCCCACCTGCGTGATGAGTTGAGCTAAGTCCGTTTAAGTTTGCTTTAAGGTTCGGGGAGCACACTCACCAGACCTTGAATCACACTTATCCCGGAAAATCCCATGGGCTTGTCCTCAAAACCCACTCTTCACGCGCAGCCGTTTGTGCATAGCGGAACCGGTCGGTTTCAATGGCCTGCAATCAAACCGCATTGGCTGGTGTTGATCAGCGCCTTTGCACTTACCGCTCTGTATAACGTTCCTTTCTACACCGCCCTTGATCGATACGTCGGCTTTGATCAGCCGATGCTGATGTTCAAACTCGCGTTTTTGTTGCTGCTGGTCAACCATCTCCTGATCAGCCTGTTTTCGGCACGATTTATCCTGAAGCCGGTACTGGTGTTTCTGTTTTTAAGTGCAGCGCTCAGTGGGTATTTCATGAACGCGTATGGCGTGCTGATCGACAAGCACATGCTGCAGAACGTGTTCGAAACCGATGTGCAGGAGGCTCGCGGCCTGCTGAGCCTCGGACTGCTTGTGCACATGGCGCTCTTCTTTGTGATTCCGGTTGTGCTGCTCTTCCTGGCACGCGTGAGCTGGCCGGCGGGCCTGAAAAGGGTCACTCACTGGTTGGCCCCGATCATTGTTGATATCGCTCTGATTCTGGTACTGGCGTTGACCAGCTATCAGGAGATGGCTTCAACGTTCCGTAATCACCGCGACATCAAGGATCTTGTGGTGCCGGTGAACAGTGTTGCTGCCCTGGCATCGCTGGGTAGCAAGGTGGCTGCGGCGCAGTTTCCCCAGGAATACCAGCAGGTGGGGCTGGATGCGACGGTTTCTCTCCCGGTTTCCGATCGCGCCAAACCCAATCTGGTGGTTTTCGTTCTTGGTGAAACTGCGCGCGCAGACCATTTTGGTCTGAATGGCTATCAGCGCGATACCACCCCGGAGCTCAGTAAACTGGCCCGGCAATCGGGCGGAACACTGGTCAATTTTCCCCGCGTATCCTCCTGCGGGACCGCAACGGCCTTGTCGGTGCCCTGTATGTTCTCGTGGCTGGGCAGATCGGATTACGATGAAGCCGTGGCCAAGAACAGTGATAACTTCCTGGATGTCATGACCCGCGCCGGCATCGTCAGTACCTGGCTGGATAATAACTCCGGCTGCAAGGGCATGTGTGACCGGATTCCGACCGTTCGTCCGGAGGATACCGACCTTTGCCAGGGCGAGTACTGTGATGATCTGGTGCTGCTGAAGGGTGCCCATCAGCAGCTCGATGTTGCAGAAAACAACGACCATTTCATGGTGTTGCATCAGCTTGGCAGTCACGGTCCCGAGTACTACAAGCGCAGCAAACCGGACCAGAAAAAGTACCTGCCCGAGTGTCAGAGCAATGAACTGCAGAGCTGTGACCAACAGGCCATTATCAACGCCTACGATGACAGTATTCTGGTAACCGATCGCTTGCTTGGGGAAACCGTGCGCATGCTGAAATCCATGCAGGCGGATTACAACACTGCCCTCGTGTATGTCTCTGACCATGGCGAGTCACTGGGCGAGGGTGGCATCTACCTGCACGGTATTCCTTACATGCTGGCGCCGGAGGCCCAGACCCATGTGCCCATGGTTGTGTGGTTGTCAGACGGTTTCCGGATGGATAACCGGATTGATGCCGAGTGCGTCAACCGGATCGCATCGCAACCGTTGAGCCACGACAACCTGTTCTCCTCCATGCTGGGACTGATGAACGTAAAGACCGGGGCGATCGAGCCGTCGCTCAATATTTTCGAGGACTGCAGAACCACCTGAGGCGCTGAACGTTTTCTTCACCTTCTGACAGAAAATACGACACTACCGGCCATTCAAACGTCAAGCTGACGGGGCCTTGCGTAAAGATCCTGCAAAGCAGGCCCCAAGGCACTGACATTCGCTCCCGCTTCGATAATCTGGGTTCAGAGGCATCCGGCACTGGGTCCGGATGCGAGATCTGTCTCTGAGCAGAACGGGAGAATCATCATGAAGCGACTGTTGATCGGAAGCCTGGTAACGGCATTCCTGATGGTGTCTGCTCCGGTGATGGCGGATGATGACCGCCGGGGTCAGGGTTGGCAAAAGCACCATGAACGCGGCAAAGCCTCACCTCCGGGTCATGAGAAAAAGTTCCTGCAGGCCCATTACCGCGACAGCCATTACGATCGGCACCATCACAAGCCCCGGCACTACAAACAGCATAAGTGGGACCGCAAGCACCACAATCGTTACGATCGCCACGGCTACCATGGTGACAAGCGCCATTGGGGCAAGAAGCACAAGCGCGATGTCTATCGCGACAGGCATGACCGCCGGCGTGACTGGCATCGCAACCATTCAGGCCATTACCGCCTCAAACTGGGCTACGGTGACGGATTGCCGCCGGAGGCCCGGATTGGTCGGATCATTCACGACACTCACGCGCTAATTGAATCGTCCCGGCACTGAATGAAGCTTCCTGGCTCCGGAGCTGCTGTTGCTCCGGGGCTGGATTAAATCCTCTTGCAGGCTCCTTGCGCCGGTGCTGCAGGCCAATGAGCAGCAGGGGCACCACGATCATCAGGCTGCCGGCCAGGAACCACAGGTCGGGCACCTCTCCGAACCAGATCCAGCCAATCCCCACGGCCCAGATCAGACCGGTGTACTCGGCGCTGGTGACCTGGTTGGCGTCTACCTGGCGGTAGGCCAGCAATACGGTGATGTTGTAGCCCAGAATGAACAGGGCCGAGCCCATGGCGCCGATCAGGATGCCTGAATCCCACTGTGCGCCTTCCCACCAGGCCAGGGCGCCAGCCGCTGGCAGAATCAGCAGGTAGTTCAGGAATAGTTTGTGGACAGTGCTCTGCTGATTCGGAAGTTTCCGGACCAGGACGGCGTTGATGGCAAGGGCAAACGCCGAGCCAAGGGCTGCCACGGCCGCCCAGTTGAATTCCACCGGCCGTAGAATGAGCACGATGCCGGCAAAGCCACTGAATACGGCGGTGACGCTCAGGGGAGTGAGCTTTTCCCGGAACAGGAATACCGAGAGCACCATCACGAGGATGGGCGCTGCATAGAACACGGCGTTGGCAGTCGCCAGGGGCAGGTTGCCCAGGGCGATCACCATGCACAGGAGGCCGGCCAGGTGGATGTGGGCCCGGAAGGTGTGGATCTTCAGTCCGGCGAACAGGTTTTTCCGGTCCAGTTGTCCTGCCAGCGGCAGCAGAAGGCCCAGGGTGATCAGGCAGCGCAGAAACGCAAACTGAAATACGGGCGCGCCGGGCTCCAGGAGTTTGATGAACACGTCAGAGATCAATGCCATGGCGTTGCCGATCACCAGCAGCAGGATAGCGCTGTTTACGGTTTTTCCTGACATTTTTTTCTCCTTTGCTTTTCAAGTTCGGGTGCAAGAGCAAATCGAGCGGCTCCCTCCGAAAACCGCTGTGAATACGTCCCTGTACGCTTGCTCTCCGCCATCCATGGCTCCGAGCATTTTCGGAGGGAGCCACACGATCTGCTCCCGTAACATGTGTCAGTCCAACGCTACGGTGAGATCTGGTGATCTTTGAAATCAAATACTTGCGGCGGGGTCACCAAAATTTCGATTTTGGGTGACCGTGATAAGGCGAGATTTCTAATCGTTAATCACGGATAGCATGAGATTTCTTCCGTGGGCGATCGCTAACGAATTGATCCGAATAGATTTTTAGCACCAAAAATAGGGAAGGTAAAGTGCTGATGGCTTTGGTGGGGCGGCCTGGAAAGAGAACCAAAATAAGGATGATGGGTCGAGATGAAACACCATTGCTTCGCCTTGAATGCTTTAGCAATTGGGGGCGTGAAATACCCTAGCAAGTCATTTAATTTTGCTCAGGCTTGAGCGGGCCTTCAACGGGTCGACTTGGAGAAGCAGAGCTCTCTCAAGCCGGCTACTGAATAGTGAAGTTATGGACCCTAGTAATTTGACACAGCTTTTTCAGTGGCTAAGATGAAAGCCAATGTAGTGCATGCTGCATGGGCTAAACGAGGCCTGAGCCCCCAACTCTATTCGTGATAATCCTGCTTTATGCATTTTCATTTGAATTCAGCTGCTAATAAATGGGGAGCGCAGAGGAGAATTCATATGAAAATTAGTTCCAAAAGAGAGTTTCATGCTGTGGTCGGTTCGCTCCGTAGTCTTCTCGCAGACGATGGAGTTTCAATTAAGACGACACGCACCCAAGAACTGCTCTCTCAGTCTTTAGGCTACAAGTCTGCAAATGGGTTACTCGCATCTCTGCCTGTTGATATTGAGCTTAATGACGCCGTGTTTCGGAACTTTGATGATCGCTTGAGGAGCAATCACGCTGTTTTGAGTGTTGATGCAGCATCGCTGCTCCGGTCTTTAGAGGCTGCTCATCGAAGTTACTCGACTGTCTGGAATAGTGATTCTCGATGCTATCCACAAAAGCTATCTAAAAATGAGAACTACTGGTATTTAACGGAACATGGCTGGATCCCGTGGAGTCAGATGGACTTTGCGAAAATGAGGGTCGAGCTAAATATCTATAAGGTGGTTCAGTCTCATTTCGCACCATTCCTTGATGACGATTCGTTCACCGGTAGCGTATGGCCTATCTGGACGGCAGACATTGCTAGCGATGACTTTGAGAGTCAGGCAACCAAATTAGAGAAAGATTTTGGTGAAATGCCAGATAAAGCGCAGATGTTTTCACGACTGAAATAAACCATAAAAGTGGCAGTTGCCGGAGGCACCTACGCTGCGCTCCGGCACTCCGGAAAAATCAACTTTATAAGTAGGTCTGATGATGCCCGACTTCACGAGAGACGAGATTTTGCTGAGAGCATGTAAAGCGCTTGTCTATAATTTCGCCAACCAAGTAGAGGAGGGGCGGGACGTTGTCCATACCCGAATATTCAATTATTTCCTCCATCCCGAAGATCGTTATGTCTATTATGGCGCGTCAGCATCTGTGACCGGGAAAACTAAAAACCACCCTGAGAATGCAGTGCCGTGTGCTGTGCTAATTGATGAGTGTTTCCGGTTGCTCAAAGATGGAGACCTTAGCCACGATCAGGTCGCTCGTCTGCTTAAAAAACACTGGAAGATTGTCAAAATCACTAAAGAAGAGTCTAGAAAGCTGGATTTTGAACTGGGGTATAAATCGAAAATGCCAGAAGGTTGGTCTTTTGAGGAAGGTGACACTTTTGAGAGGTTCAAGTTGGGAAAAATCGAGCTGATACCTGAGACTTCCAGTTTATAATCAGGCTCTCAAGGAGAACCAAAAGCGCAGTAATTCCGGTTCCCTTGGCTGCGCTTAGGAGCCAATTGTAAACATCCCTGTTTCAGTTGCACCGCTGATTAGAGTTTTCCGCTCGTTGGTGTTTCGCCAGGTATTCCCATGGCGTCAGGTCTTCCAGTGAATCGTGAGGGCGCTCATCGTTGTATTCCGTCATCCAGGATTCGGTCAGTTCTCGGACTTCGGTGAGATTCCGGAAGACATACATATTCAAGATCTCGTCCCTGTAAGTCCGATTGAAGCGCTCAACATACGAATTCTGAGTTGGTGTGCCCGGCTTGATAAACTCCAGCTCGATACCGTGTTGCTCAGCCCAATCTGCCAAGGCCATCGAGATGAATTCAGGACCGTTATCCATGCGTAGTTTGGCCGGGTAGCCTCGCCAAGCAATGATGCGCTCCAGAACTCGTATGACCCTCGGTGCTGGCAGGTTCAGGTCAATCTCAATAGCCAGCACCTCCCGGTTAAAATCGTCCACCACGTTGAAGGTGCGGAACCGGCGACCACAGAACAGACTGTCGCTCATGAAATCCATGGACCAGCATCGATTAACGGTGACTGGTACGCTCAATGGCTCCGGGTTTCGTGTCGGGAGTCGTTTCTTGCCCCGTCGTCGTTTGTTCAGGTTGAGAGCACAATACAGCCGGTGTACCCGCTTGTGATTCCATCCGTGCCCCCAGCGTCTCAGCACCTTGAACAGCTTGCTGAAGCCGTAGGCGGGATAGCGTTCAGTCGCGCTTTGAAGTGCTGCAATCACCGGTTCATCCCGGGAGGTATCTGGTCGATACCGGTACACAGAGTCACTGATGCCAGCGATTCGGCAGGCCCTGCGGATGCTGACACCGTGAGCCTGCTTGAGGTAATCCACCAGTTCTCGTCGAACGGCTGGCTTTACAGCTTTTTTTCGATCACATCCTTCAGCAGCTTGTGATCCAGGCTCAGCTCGGCGTACATCTGCTTCAGCCGGCGGTTTTCCTCTTCCAACTCTTTGAGGCGCTTCACATCAGAGGCCTCCATGCCGCCATACTTCGATTTCCAGTTGTAGTAGGTCGCATCGGAGATGCCGTACTCCCGGCAGACTTCCTTGACCAGGCGGCCGCCCTCGACCTCCTTCAGGATCTTGACGATCTGTGACTCGCTGTACCGTGATTTCTTCATGTCGTTCTCCGTTTGCCTCATTGTAGGCCGGAGAACTCTAATTACGCATGCGCCGATTTTAGGGGATGGTTACACCGGCTAGTCTGTGATGTTTTGCTTGGCACCTACAAAAATAAAACCCGTGCTTCCTGCGGTATCGCTAAAAAAGGCCTTACCCACCAGTGTACTTCCATCATAAGAAACCGCGTCACAGGTAACGGGAACGCTCCCATCGTTCGGAGAGGAAACATCATTGAACCTCTCTACATTCAGCAATTCACCGTCTACTTCTTCAACGAATTCCAGCTTACTTATGGCGCCAGTTATACTGATTTGGCCACTGCAAGAGCCACTTTCCGAGACAACGACTTGCCCTGAGCCAACAGAGATGGATCCACCTACCAACCCAATTCGACCGTCATCCTTTGACGCATCGGCGCCGCTTCCCAACGTCACGACCGTGTAAACACCAGCTTTACCAGTACCGGCAACGATTTGTTCCAAAACGTCTAGCCTATTTTTCAAGTCCTGCACATCAACTTCATTTGTTAATACACGGTTTTGTAGCTCTTCTGCGATTGTTTTTGCCTCCGCAGCATCCGTCGCAGCTGTTTCCGCGGTGTTTTCCGCGCTGGCCGCATCGAGCTGTGCAATCGAAGCCTGGGCTTCTGCCACCTCTGCCGTGGTTTGGGCGTTGTTCGCAGCATCAAGTGCGTTCTGTGCTGCGATGGTGGCCGTATCGGCGGTCGATTGGGCGCTGTTCGCGGACGCTTGAGCTGCGCTGGCTGCGATAGCTGCTGCATTAGCGTCATCTTGCGCTGCATTGGCGTCATCTTGCGCTTGATCAGCTGACGCCTGCGCGTCATCAGCAGTTTGCTTTGCCTCTTCTGCAACTATTTGCAATTCGTTAGCGCTCGCCTGGGCAGCATCGGCCTTTGCTTGAGCATCGTTCGCAACATTTCTTGCATCTCGCGCTGTGTTTAAAGCTACTCCTGCTGTCGAGTCGGCATCGTTAACCCCGGACTCCACTACAGTAAAGTTTTCGTTCATTAGCGTTGCGGAGATGGGATCACCAGCACTAAACGTATTCGGAACAGTAATGGGGTCAGCAAGTGACGCAGAGCTGAGTAGCACGAAAACCGAAACAAAACACATATTTTTGAACATATTAGCTTCCTGCCAGCCTATTGTAATATCAGTCAATTATTCAAATATCGAACCATCGTTCCATTGTGAGCCACCGAATATGCCAGTCTCGCCGACATTACTCCCATCTCCAACAAAGATTCGAAGAGGATCTGTAGGGAAAGCGTCAATGAGATCACTCGCTCCATCGTTGTCAGAGTCGGCGATAAAATTTAGAGAACCTACTGAAATCTCGATTCTGCCATCTATCAAGGCACTCGTATCCGTAGTGGTTCCGGTAACGCTCGTTTCCGAGTCTAGAAGCGATTGGATGCTGCTTATCGGTATTGAGGTTCCCGGTATCGTTAATGTGATGGGATCAATTTCAACCGAGTTTTTGAGGTCCACAATGTCGTTTAACGCTAAAATCGGCGAGCCTGAGACCTTCCCATCAATGCGTCCATCAGTTATGTCCGCAGCGATGGCGTCTAGAATAAGGTCCGGAGTTGAAATAGCTGTAGGATTTTGACTTTCAATTTCGTCGTTCAAAGCGACCGTTAGCGCCGTGATTACTTCAATCGCGGTTCGATATTCTGCGACCTGTAGCAGATCTAATTGGGAAGTGGTTTCATTGTTGACTAGCGGCGCTGCGGTGAAAATATCGATATTTTGATTCATGCCGAAGCCCAAAAATGATTTCACCTGGCCAGCGGCTGCGTCTAGCGCGGAAGTAAACTCTGATGCGCTTGTCACGCCGTCGTCATTTCCCGAGAAGGCCCCGGAGGAACTGTCGGCATTTGAAATGGCTAACTCGACAGCAAGTGTCGTCATTGGCGTTGCATAAATCGGAGAACCTGAATCTAAAATGGCTGGAGACATTACTGTTGTGAGTTTTTTGAGAACAGGAGCGCTCCCAGTCGTTAAGTCTAAGGTGTCAGCATCGGCGACAATTTCAAGAATATAAAATTTGCCGGCTTCTAAATTCAAATCGATGATTTCTGCCCGGTTGTTGGTACTGCCGACATCAAATACCTCACCTTTAAAATCACTCTGACTTGTATCGATACGATAAGCGGTAACCAACGCACCTATTAGAGGACCTTTAACTCCTCCTCCACTAACTGAAATGGGTGTGACTGAGGTATTTGGAGCACTGTCGTTACTCGCACTACCGTCACTTCCCCCTCCACACGCGGTGACGGCTAAAGTAATTATTATCCAAGCTGCAATGCGTATGCTGGCGTCTGATCGCACTTGATTCCCTTCTATGCTCGAATTGATCCAAAATAAAATTCAGCACATTGTGGGCCAACTTTAAAAAGATGTTTTTTTTCATAAAGGTACTTTGGCGGCATTACTCATGGAGTCCAGCGGTGTGTAAACCAAACTGACGGAAACATTGATTTTTGCAAAAAAATGGTGCTCCTGGATCTGATTGTAGCTCTCAGTTGCTCTGTTTTGGCACACTAAAAATTGTTAGAAAGGACCTCGCCTGACTGAGCAATACGAACCTTTTGCAATTTCTCGATATTCAGGTTTTTAAGAAGTTTAAACTGTCCTGAGCGCCTCAGAAGATCCGCTTTGGGAAGGCGCCAAGCAATTCAACCCGGAAAAAAGGCCCGTTTTGAGTACAGGGCAGGCGTTACGCCCGAGGTGAATGTTCGCTTTGCGACCGATTGCCCTATTTGGAGGAAGAAACCCACTGCTTGAGTCATACTTAAAGGCCCCCGCCCTGAATAGGGGTTGTACGGCCTCCCGTCACCCTCTATCAACCAACCTCACGAGAGGCAATGGTATGACTCACTTCAACCTATTACTCCCAATCACCCTGACGATGCTCGTTCTTGTGTCCACCGTCGGTGCACAAGATCAAGACGCACAGCCGCTTCTCTACCAGACAGGCGACCCCACCGAATGGCCTCCCGAGCTGGACGCAGTCATCGCCGCGCCGGAAAATCACACAGTGCTCCTGGAAAACGAGCGAGTGCGCGTGTTCGAAGTTACCCTCGCCCCCGGTGAACTGGAGAACCTGCACCATCACCGTTGGCCCAGCGTTCTTCACATCACGGAGGCAGGTCACTTCATTGACCGCAACGCGGACGGCGAAGTCATCTTCGACTCCCGGGAGATGAGCGGGCCGCTAACGTTGCCGCTGACGATGTGGAAGGATCCGGAGGCTCCTCATTCCGTCGAGAACCTGAGTACTACGCAGAGGCTCAGGCTCCTCCGGGTCGAATTGAAGCAGTAGGGGGCGCTAATTCGGCAGGCCGGGGTTCTGGCGGCGCTCTCTCAGAGCTTCGCCACCAAGCCGTCTGACCAGTCGCTTAGGCGCCGTTCCGGCCGTAAGCCTCCACTGAGCGCCCTAATCAGGGAGCTCTTAAGCTTATGCGTTTGAATTAAAACCTGAATGTTTGCTTTGCGACCGCCGGTTACGAATAAATAACGGTCAATTATTTGCGCACCGCAACGAAAAGCAATTCGTTTTATCCTTCCAGAAAATATGGAAAATAGAAAATCGATCCTGGACCAACAGAGCGAACAGCGTGGAATACCTCGTTTCGATGTGGGAGCTGGCTAGAGCCGGTGATAAGCAAGGTGTCGTATTTTTCATCGCCCTTTACTGCTTTTTGATAATGAGTCTTTCACTCATAGGCCAGTTGAGAATGCGACAGTGGCCTTCAGTCAGAGGCAAATTGCTGGATGGCGGCACCCGTACCTTCGGCGGGAGCGATCGATATGACGCTGACACTCGATATGTTGTTAGCGCGCTCTATGAATATGAGGTCGATGGCAAAAGGTATCGGGGCAAACGTGTCTCACCTTGGATCTTCGTCACCAATCGAAACGCTAGGGGTATTCTCGATCATCAGTTCAAAAGTGTGGATCGGCACGGGGGCTTGGTTAAGATTTTCTATAACCCGAACAACCCGAAGAAAAGCACACTGTTAAAGCCCGGTAAATTCGGACTTTGCGTATCTTTCGCAATTTGGATAGGCCCGCTGCTAGCCTACGGGGCGTCTTTTCATTAAACCTCGCCGATGATGCCGGCAGCTGAAACTGAGATCTGAACGTACGCTTTGCGACCATAGCTTTACTTTTGTAACCCGCCAATCAGTCTTTAGAGCGCCGCAGTCAGTTTCGTGTGTCGTTCTACGCTGAGGAATGACCCTGACCTCCCATTAGGTCTTACAGACGGGATTGGGTCATCCCTTGATATCTCTGTGAGTGGAGGGGTCAACCATTCGCCGGATGAGCCTGCAATACCCGGTGGCTCCTCTGACGCGAACGCAACCCAATAAGAATTAACGGCACCACGATCATGGCGCTGCCCACGGCGAACCAGAGGTCGGGCATCTCATTGAAACCTACCCATCCGATCAATACCGCCCAGATCAGGCCGGTGTACTCAGCACTGGTGACCTGATTCGCATCCACCTGCTGGTACGCGAGCAGGACGGTCATGTTGTAGCCCAGGATGAACAATGCCGAGCCTGAGGCACTGATGAGCATTGAGCCATCCCAACTAGCGCCTTCCCAGAGTGCCAAAGCCGCTGCGGCCGGGACAATTAGCAGGTAGTTCAGAAACAGCTTGTGAATCGTAGACTGCTGCTTGGGCAGCTTGCGCACCATCACGGCATTGATAGCCAGGGTAAAGGCCGAGCCAAGTGCGGCAATGGCTGCCCAATCAAATTCGACAGGCCTCAGGATTAACACGATGCCCAGGAACCCGCTGAACACCGCGGTCACGCTCATCGGTGTGAGGCGCTCACCAAACACAAGGGCAGCCAGGACCATCACCAGTATCGGCGCGGCGTAGAACACGGCGTTGGCCGTGGCGAGGGGCAAGTTGCCCAGGGCTACGACCATGCACAGCATGCCAGCAAGATGGATGTGCGCGCGAAGGGCGTGGATCTTGAGACCTGCGAACAGGTACTTCCGGTTCAGTTTGCCAACCAGTGGTATGAGCATGAACAGAGTCAGGACGCAGCGCAGGAAGGCAAACTGGAAAATAGGGGCACCGGGCTCCAGCAGCTTGATAAAGACATCGGAAATGATCGCCATAGCGTTGCCGATCACCAGCAAAAGTATGGCGCTATTGACGGTTTTTCCTGACATGGTGCCCCCCTTTAAGTTTCGGCGTCGACGGTTTCATGCCCGCCTCGCGCCTGGGTGAATTTCGTTACCTACCGCTCAATGCCAGAGACCACAGACAGGCGCCAAAACGACATCAAGAGCTCGGAATCTCACGCTAAAATTGTGAGGCGCTTTTTCGGATAGGACATAAGCGGACTCACAAGCCTTGGTAGCTCTGGCCTGGAGCAATCCCACGTATCATGAGATCGAATCTCAATCTCAAGTTGGAATGACAAACATGGAGGGCAGTCTAAGTGGGTGCTAATATCCGATAAAATGATCAATATTCACGTGCTATTAGAAAATTAGATAATGAAGCTGCCACCCCTGAAAGCCCTGCCTGTTTTCGAAGCCGTTGCCCGTCTCAACAGCTTTTCACTCGCTGCCGATGAGTTGGCGGTGAGCCAGAGTGCCGTCAGCCATCAGATCAAGCAGCTGGAAACCTACCTGGGCGAGCAGTTGTTCTGGCGCAGTGGACGGACGCTGTCGCTGACCGATGAGGGCCGGCAGTACCTGGATGCGGTCAGTTCAGCGCTGTTGCAGATTGAGCGGGCCAGTGAGCAGATTCTGGGGCATGAGGAGTCCTTGCTGAGGCTCTCGGTGTTCAGTTCGTTTGCCGTGCGCTGGCTGGTGCCACGGTTGCCGGATCTGAAGCGGTTGCATCCTCAGCTGGATCTGGCGCTGGAGATGAGTAGTGGCAATCCGGTGTTGTCGGACCGGGTTGCAGATTGCTTTATTACCGTTAAGCCTTCTTCGCCGGCATTCAGCTATGAGCTGCTTTACGAGGAGCGTCTGTTCCCCGTGTGCAGCCAGGATTACTGGCAGAAGATACGCCGGGAGCTGGCGTTGGAAGAGGTTGCCGGCGACCCGGCATCGGTGTCGTTAACGCCGGCGATGATGGCGGAGTTTCCGTTGCTGTCGACCTACAGCATCTATAACCGGCAGGGTGGGGATTGGGAAGCCTGGTATCGTGAAGCGGGCCTGGACCTGCCCAAATCCTGCCGTTTACTGCACTCGAGTCATATGCTGCTGTCGCTGGAGGCTGCGCGCTTCCACCAGGGAATTGCGCTGACCAACGACTATATGCTCAGCACCCGCAAGGATTCCGGTGACTTTGTGCGCTTGCCCTGCCACTCCGTTATGACGGGCGACATTTTTTACTTTGCATGGAAAACCAGCCGTCGTCGTGAACGAGGGATTCAGCTTCTTCGGCGTTGGCTGGTTTCAGAAGCGATCAATTCAGGATTACGTCCGGAAGAGGTATCCGATTAGCCGGGCAGGCGAGCAGGATGTTAATCCTGCGACGGAACGTAACGTGGACACTGAGCGTGTGTACACAAAGTTATCGGGGCTTGGCGATCCATCGAGCCCGTTCCTGACCTTTGTCTGAGAGGAGCCACAAGACTATGTACAAAACTCTGTTTGCTGCCGTTATTGTATTGCTGTTTGGTGCGACCACGCCCGTCAACGCTGGCAATCACACCGATGCATTGCCGCCCGGGCTGCAGAAGAAGTTGGAACAGGGCAAGCCGCTGCCCCCTGGCTGGCAGAAAAAAGTGGATATTGGCCGGGGCGACCGTTTGCATCGTGAGCTTTACGATTATGGTGATGTGCGCGACATCGGCGATGGTCGGGAAGAAGTGAGAGTGGAAGACCGAATTTATACGGTGATCAAGGACACTCGGGAAATCATCAACATTCTCGATCAGTAACGGGTCACTCCCCACCGCCCGTTTTATCCGGCGCTTTCGGACTGAAGGCGCAGCGGTCTGGCTTGATGTCCAGCAGCGGGGTGCCGTCCAGACAGTCCAGGCCGCGCACGATCAGGGTCCCTTTTTCTATACGAACCAGTTTGACCATGGACGTGCCAATCGGATTGGGCCGAACCGGCGAGCGCAGGGCAAAGGTGCCGAAGGTCTGGCCGTCGCTTCTGGGGCTTTGCCGGATCAGGTCCCGGCGGCTCTGGTCGAGCCAGTAAAGCACCTCAATGGTGTCGTAGTCTTCGAGCCCCGCCAGCGCGTTGTGCCAGACGGGGTCCAGAACCAGCTGGCACTCCGGGCCGTCAAGGCGGCCCTGGCGCGGGCAGTCCTTGCGATCGCGCCAGGGGGTATGAATGGTGCCGATGAATCGCAACGTGGCGTCAGAGGCCGGTTCCAGTTCCACGGCCTCCTCATTGGGACGCAAATCTGCAAGATCGCTCATCGACCAGCCCGTACCTTATTTCTCGTCTCTGGGTGGGCGTTCGACCACCTTGCGCTTGCCTTTGGCGCACCGGGACAGCGCTTTCAGGCCATCGGCATCGAAAGCATCCACGCGAATCACATCGTAAAGCGCTTCCAGTGCTTCCAGCAGTTTGTCGCATTCGTCTGCCTTGACCACGCCCTGGGCACAGGCCCAGTCGACCAGTTCCTTGCGCTGATGGCCCATCAGCAGGTCAATGCCGCCCAGTTCGTCTTCATCGCGGTTACGCATGGCGTCATGCAGTCGGCTGCGCATGTCCGCGGTCTCGTTGGCCAGCTTGTAGGCATTGAGCACCCGCCCGAGCGGATCTTCCGGGTCCATGGTGGTGTAGGTACCGCGACTGATGCGCTGGCGTACCGGGGTGTCCTTGACGATGGATTCCGCGACCTGTGCGCCCAGCTTGTCGTCCGGGCCGTTCAGGCCAGTGGCACCCAGCGGGAACACCAGCAGTCGCAGGGGCCAGCGCAGGGCCGGAACCGGGAAGTTGATGATGGCTTCGCGCATGGAGCCCTGTAGATCCCTGAGGCAGGTCTGTAGGCACCACTCTACCAGCGGCCGCTGGTCATCCGGGTAACCCTCCTCATGCCATTGTTTGATGACGGCGGTGGCGTAATAGAGTTGCACCAGGCAGTCGGCCATGCGCCCTGAGAGGCGTTGCCGGGCCTTGAGGCCTCCACCAACGGTCAGCAGAGTGACGTCAGTCATCAGGGCGAAGGCTGCTGAGAACCGCGCCAGCTGTCGGTAGCTGGACTTGATGTTGCCTTGCCGTGGCACCGATTCGGCCCATCCCCTGGTCAGTCCCAGCAGCAGGGCCCGAAGGGCGTTGCGGGTGGTATGGGCCAGATGCCGGTAGAAGATACCGTCGAATTTCTTCGCTGCCTTGTCCTCGTCTTCCATGCCTGCTGCTTCGATTTCCTCAACAATGAACGGATGGCAGCGGATGGAACCCTGGCCGAAGATCATCAGGCTCCGGGTAAGGATATTGGCGCCTTCCACGGTGATCCCGATGGGGACCGCCTGGTAGGCCCGGGCCAGGAAGTTGCGGGGGCCGGTGATGACACCGCGGCCTGCCACCACGTCCATGGCATGGTTGATGACTTCCCGCATCAGGTCGGTATTGCGGTATTTCAGCACGGCGGACGGCACCGAGGGCCGCACGCCACGGTCCAGCATGCCGGAGGTCAGCAGCCGGGCAGCGTCCATCATGTAGGTGTAGCCTGCGATGGGCTCCAGGGCTTCCTGCACGCCTTCAAACTGGCTGATGGTCCGGCCGAACTGTTCCCGGGTGTAGGCGTAGGAGCCGGTGGCCAGGCTGGCCACCTTGCCGGCACCGGTGCCGAGGGCGGGCAGGGAGATGGAGCGGCCGATAGACAGACACTCCAGCAGCATGGTCCAGCCCTTGCCGAGCATATCCTGGCCGCCGATGACCTGTTCCATGGGAATGAACACGTCGTTGCCCCAGGTGGGACCATTCATGAATACGGTGTTCATGGGCAGGTGGCGGGCACCGGCGTTGACGCCGTCCGTGTCTTTGGGCACCAGTACACAGGTCACACCGATTTCATCGGAATCGCCCAGCAGCTTGTCCGGATCATAGACCTTGATGGCCAGGCCGATCAGTGTCGCCACCGGGGCCAGGGTGATGTAGCGCTTGTTCCAGGTGACTTTCAGGCCCAGCACTTCCTTGCCGTTCCATTTGCCCTTGCAGACGATGCCTTTGTCCGGAATGGCGCCGGCGTCGGAGCCGGCCACCGGGGAGGTGAGGGCGAAACAGGGAATCTCGTCGCCGCCGGCGAGTCTGGGCAGATAATGCTGTTTCTGCTCATCGGTGCCGTAGTGCATCAGCAACTCGCCCGGGCCGAGGGAGTTGGGCACCATCACGGTAACGGCAGCCGATACGCTCCGGGTGGAAATCTTCATCACGATTTCCGAGTGGGCGGTGTTGGAGAACCCCAGGCCGCCGTCTTCTTTGGGAATCACCAGGCCGAAAAAGCCGTTCTCACGGATGAACTTCCAGACCTTGTCCGGCAGGTCGTATTGCTCGTGGGTGATTTTCCAGTCGTCGAGCATGGCGCACAGCTTTTCCACCGGGCCGTCCAGGAAGGCCTGTTCCTCGCTGGTGAGGTGCGCCGGCTTGGCGTCCAGCAACTTGTTCCATTTGGGCTTGCCGGAGAAAAGTTCGCCGTCCCAGTCCACCGAGCCGGATTTCAGGGCTTCCGCCTCGGTATCCGAGAGTTTCGGCAGCCGGCTGCGCACCCAGCCAAGCAGGGGGCGGCTGAGCTTGTCGAGGCGCAAGTCGCCGGGAATAACAAGGATTAACGCCAGCGCCAGCAGTACACCGCCACAAAGAATGCTGATCAGGTGCCATTCATCCTGGAACAGACCCACAACGGTCGCAATGGACATGACGGCAGCGGCTGTGGTGCCGCCTATACCCAGGTAGATCAGCACCAGGGCACTGATCAGCAGAAGTAGAACACTCATGTGAAGACCTCCGTATCGTGAATGCAATCAGCGAGAAACTGACCTTTACCATCGGTCAAAGCCTGACCAGTTGCAAGAGGCGTGGGGGCGGGATGTAAAGATTGATTGCAGTAATGAAAAGCATTGTCAAAAACCCGCAAGTTTCTCTCCATTGATTGATCCAGACTGCAACTTTCGGAGAACACATAGCCTCATTCAATAAAAAGTACCCGGAGCCTAATGATGTTTAGCCAGCTCACCGTTGCGAAACGCCTTGCCCTTGGCTTTGGTCTGATTCTGTCGCTGATGATTGCCATAAGTCTGGTTGGTAATCATCGGGTCGGTTTTATCGACAGGACCCTGACCGACGTGGGTGATGGCGCCGCCGTGAAGCAGCGCTACGCCATTAACTTTCGGGGCAGTGTCCATGACCGGGCAATAGCCATTCGCGATGCAGTACTGGTTGAGAACGACCGGGAGCTACAACGGCACCTCGCGGACATTGAGCGTCTTAAGGGGTTCTATCGGGATTCCGCCGGCCCGATGGATAGGATGTTCCGGGAAGAAGGCGCTAACAGCCGGGAAAGGGAGCTCCTGGCAGCGATCAAAGAGATCCAGCGCAGGGCCCTGACGCTGACCGGCGACCTCCTCGAGCTTCGCCTGGCGGGAGAGATCGACCAGGCCCGGGCATTTCTGCTCAGCGATGTCTCTGGCGCTTACTCGGAGTGGTTGAAACGGGTAAATGCCTTTATTGATTACCAGGAAGAGGTGGTTACAGGTGGCGTGGATGAGGTTCGCGAGGCAGCGAGTACATTCAATGCGTTGAACCTGGCCGTCACCGGTCTCGCGGTGGTTCTGGGTGCCCTGGTGGCACTGGTGATCATTCGCCGATTGAAGAAGATTCTTGGCGGTGAGCCCGAAGACGTTGCCCGGGCCATTCGTCAGCTGGCCGATGGTGAGTTGGACCAGGAGCTCCGGACACGGTACCCGGATAGCGTGATGGGCGCGCTGCAGGACACTGTGGAGCGATTGGGCGGCATTATCCGGGAAGTAGGGTCTGCCGCTGAAGAGCTCTCCACTTCCTCCTCTGAACTTGAAAGCACTTCGGATAACAACAGCCGACAGATACGTCTCCAGGCGACCGAGGCGGAACAGATGGCCACGGCGGTGAACCAGATGGCCGCCACGGTGAACGAAGTGGCGGGTTTTGCCGCCAGCGCGGCAACCGCCACCCAGAAAGCCGACATCGAAGTGGAGAGCGGTAATCGCGTGGTGCAGGAAACCGCGGCCTCCATCGGAGAGCTGGCGGAAACCCTGGAGCAGGCAACACAGACTGTGCAGCGCGTGTCCCAGGACAGCGCCAATATCGAAAAGATCATCGAGGTGATCAACGCCATCGCCGAACAGACCAACCTGCTGGCGCTGAATGCTGCGATCGAGGCGGCACGCGCCGGCACCCATGGACGAGGATTCGCTGTCGTGGCCGACGAAGTACGGTCGCTGGCATCGCGGACCCAGGATTCCACCCGGGAAATTCAGGAGATGATTGGAAACCTGCAGGCGGGCGCCGGCCAGGCGACCGAGGTTATGGAAAGCAGTCGGGAGCTTGCCCGCACCACGGTGGACAAGACCAGCGAGGCGGAAGCTGCTCTGGCCCGGATTCGTCATGAGGTGGGTGCCATCAACGACATGAATGCCCAGATCGCCAGTGCCTCGGAAGAGCAGAGTTCCGTTGCAGAAGAAGTTAACCGCAATATCAGCCGCATCCATGATGCCACGGTGGAGACCTCAGCCGGTTCCGAGCAGGTGGCCGGGGCAAGCCGGGATCTGGCCGTGCTTGCCGGTCAGCTGCGTTCGCGGGTCAGTGTGTTCCGGTTCAAAGGCTGAGGCCGGAGATCAGCAGTGCCAGGGTCGCCAGCAGCACCGCGACGTTGGTGCCGAGGAGAGAGTTGAGCTGTTCGGGGCGGTTGAGCGCGCCGGGCAGCTTGACGCTTATCCAGATCGCTGCCGGCAGAGGCGCAAACGCGAGAGCGGTCCACAGCGGTAACCAGCCAATCCAGATCGCCGAGCCCAGAATCCCAAAGCTGCCCAGCAGCAAAAGCGCAACCAGGCGGGTGGCGGCTTTCTTTCCAAGAGTAATCACCAGATGTCGGCGCCCGACTTTCCGGTCCGCGTCGGCATCCGGTATCTGATTGATCAGCAGCAACTCACTGACGAGCAGCAGGCCGATGGTGGAAACGGTAAGGGCCGTTGCGTCCAGCCGGGCCCCAAGGGCAATCAGACTGCCCAGAATCATCACCGGTCCGAACCCCAGCCCCGGAGCCAGCAGGCAAATCAGCGGCGAACGGGTAATCCAGCGGGTATACGTGAGCACCAGCACCACGCCGGCCGCGCCGAGCACCAGCATTGGCAGGCCCCGGAGCCAGAGAAAATACAACCCGATTGCGACAACCAGTCCCAGTGTGCCAAAGGCGGCCAGCAGGACTTGCCGGGCGGCGGTGGGAACCTCCGGCAAGGCACCACTGCCGCCGGAGAATGGCGTGCGACGGGTAATCAGATCCAGCCCGGAGGCAAAGTCTTCGTACTCATTGAGCAGATTGACGGCGGCATGGGCCAGCAGGGCGCCAATCAGGACGAGCAGGGTATTGAGCAGGGCCGGAGGCTCGCCCTGGTGCCAGGCTACCGCCACGCCAAGGCCGGCACACAGCGGTGCGAGTACCAGGAAATTGGGTCGGGAGGCGCGCACCACCGCAACGGTTTCAGACATCGGGTCCTTCCTCGGCTAACAGAGCGGTTAGTGGGGCAGATGCTCAGACGTAGCCGGCGGCAAACACCAGACCGAGCACAACCGGCATAACCACAAGACTGCCCAGATTGCTCAATAATACCAGCGAGGCGACCTTGTGTGGCTCCTGCCGATACTGTTCCGCCACCATGTAATTGAGTACGGCCGGAGGCAAGGCTGCAAATACCCACAGCGCCGCCACCTGCATCCCGGGAAGATCCAGAACCGCAATCATCGGCCATGCAAGGATCAGACCGCTGGCGGGACAGGCGATGGCGCCCAGCATACCCAGTTTCCAGTCACTGAAATCGATATCAAGCATGCGCACGCCAAGGGCAAAGAGCATCAGCGGTATGCTCACACCACCGAGCATGTTCAGGGTTTCCAGCAGCCATTCCGGCAGGGTCACGCCCCCGAGATTGACCGAGAGCCCGGCAATACTGGCAAATACGATGGGCAGCTTCAGGCGTTTTACGATGGAGGTATGGGGGGCGAGCATGTACAGCCCCACCGAAAAGTGCAGCAGCATTTCCACGATGAATAGCACAATGGCCGCCGGCAGGGCCTCATCGCCGAAGGCCAGTACCAGCAGCGGAAGACCCATATTGCCGGAATTGTTAAACATCATCGGTGGCAGAAAGGTCTTCAGGTTCAGCTTCAGAACCCTGGCCAGCGGATACAGAACAATTCCTGATCCGAGCACAACCACCGTGGCGGCCAGTGCAAGCTGGGCGTAGTTCTGCAGCGGAGCCTGCTGGTCAGCAAGAACAGCGAAGACCAGCATGGGCACAAACAGTTCCATGTTGAGAACGTTCAGTCCCTGGATGTCGGGCGTCCGGTAGCGGCCATAGAGTGCGCCGCAACCGGCGATCAGAAACACCGGCAACATGGTGGACAGAATCTGGCCAATCATTGAACAGGCTCCGGGGAATGTTTGGAAGTTTTTATTGGATAAACCGTTAGGTTCGCAAGTATCGCCCTGCTTGGGCAAGTGTTTATCGACGATGTTCGACCAAAGCCGGATATGGACACGGTGGCGACATCGGCAGCCGACGGTTGCGATGGCCGTTCGGGCCCACCACAATACCGTTTTCCAATGTTGTTATCTGCCCTGGAGAGTCCCTGTGTCCAGCCCGTTTGATCAGCCGGTTTCCCGGGAACACACCTGTTCCGTCAAGTTTGATGCCCGCAAGGCGGTTTTTGGCACCGAGGATGTTATCCCGGTCTGGGTGGCCGATATGGATTTCGCGGCACCGGAGGCTGTCACCCGTGCGTTGAGGGAGCGGGCGGAACATCCGGTTTATGGCTACACCCTGTTTCCGGACAGTCTTTACCAGTCGATGATCGACTGGTTTGCCAGTCGCCATGACTGGGAGATCCGGCGCGAGTGGATACTGATGGCGCCCGGCGTGGTGCCATCGATCAACGCCGCGTGCATGGCCTACGCGGGACCCGGTGAGGGCGTCATCATCCAGCCGCCGGTTTATCCGCCGTTTTTCAGTTCGGTGCGGCACAGTGGCCGGGTGGTGATCGAAAACCCCTTGGTGCCGGAGGATCCGGACACCGGAGACCCGGGCCACTACCGCATGGATCTTGATCACTTGGAGCAGTGCGCAGCCCGCCCCGATGCCCGGATCCTGCTGCTGTGCTCGCCCCATAACCCGGTTGGCCGGGTTTGGTCGGAGGAAGAACTGACGGCGGTGCTGGATATTGCTCGCCGGCACCGGCTGGTGGTGGTCTCCGACGAGATTCATTGTGACCTGACCTTCACGGATAAACCCCGCCACACCATGCTGGCGAAGCTGGCCGGTCCTGAAGATGCACTGGTAACGGCGGTCGCACCGAGCAAGAGTTTCAACATGCCCGGCCTCGGCCTGTCGGCTCTGGTTATTCCCGATGCGGACCGGCGCAAGGCAATGAAGGACGTGTTTGAATCCATGCATCTGCCCCAGTGCAATCCGTTCAGTATTGCCGGGTTTGAGGCCGGCTACCGCCATGGTGCCCCCTGGCTGGACGATCTGATGGCCTATCTGCAGGCCAGCCGGGACTATGTGGTGGAGGCTGTTGGCCAGCGCCTGCCCGCCATTCGCGTGTCCGCTCCGGAGGGCACCTATCTCATGTGGCTGGATTGCCGCGAACTGGGGCTTGACGATGCCGGCCTGAAACGCTTTTTTGTCCGGGAAGCCCGTGTGGGCATGAACCCCGGACTCTCCTTTGGCGACCCGGGCAGTGGCTTTATGCGCCTGAACATCGGCTGCGCCAGATCGGTTCTGGAAGAGGTCATCGGCCGCATTGAAGCGGCTCTCTAGTCAGTTGCCCGTTCCTCGTTACTGTTGGCCTTCCAGGGAACAATGATCCTCCACCAGTTGCCAGCGAGGAGGCTTGTTCATGCCGGGCATGTCACCATTGGTTGCCCGGATAGCCTCCCAGATCTGACCGCCGTGGGTGACCAGGCTGCCAACCGTGTAGCTTCTGGAAAATAGCCACGGGTCCGGTCTTACGCACATGCCGGAAGACGTCTCGCCCCGTTTGCTCTTGCCAACGGATTGGCCGGCCTCGGTGCCTTTCTGGCCGTCTCCGGTCCGGGTTTGGTCAACCGGTTGCTTACGGCCCTCGCAGTCCGGCACAGAATCCAGTTCTTTCCAGTCGAACGTAATGCCGGGCTCCAGGCCCTCGTGCAGTTCGCGGGACTCATACCAACTGCCTTTGTGAAAGACCGCTGCACCGGCTGGATAATAGCGGGTAGGCACCCACTTTGACTCTTCGGGATCACAGGGTTCCGCTGCAGCCGGCGCCGACAGGCCAGCGGCCAACAGGACCAGAACCAGGCAAAAGAAGCGGTGAGAGTTTCCTGGCACAGGTTTAATCATGGGGGTCTCCTTTTGCTGAGCGTTCCGGGGTTGGGTAGTGGGTGTGTTTCCGGGTCTGCGTGGCCAGCACCAGCCCGGCCAGGATCAGTGCCCCGCCGATAACATGAAACAGCCCGAGGGATTCGGCCAGGAAAATGCCGGCCAGAACCGTGGCAAACACAGGGGTCAGGTACATAAAGATGGCCGCCCTGGCCGGACCAATTTTATGCACACCGTGGTTCCAGAATCCATAGGCCAGGATCCCCGGGAAGATGGCGAAGTACAGCAACGGCATGGCGGTGCTTTGCGACAGCTCAAAGCCACCAGAGAAGAACAGCAGATCCGTCAGATAGAAGGGCAGGACGACCAGTGTGCCGAGGAGAATCTGGGTGGTCAGAAACGTTAGTGCAGGCAGTGGTACGGCCTGCCGTCTCAGTAGCACCGAGAACAGGCCCCAGCTGAACACCGCCGCCACCATGATCAGATCCCCCGGCTGGGCCTGAAGGCTGGTGAGCACCGAGAGATCACCGCGGGCAATCACGGTAACGATGCCGGTGATGGCCAGTGCGATCCCGAAGGCCTGGACCGGACGGGTGCGGTCGCCTAGGAGAATCCAGGCCAGCAGTGCCACAAAAATGGGGATGGTGGCGTTGATCAGGGCAATGTTGGTCGCGGTGGTTGTGGTCGCCGCCAGGTACAGCAGGGTATTGAACGCCCCCACGCTGAAGGTCGCCAGGGCCAGCATGGAACCGAACCGCTGGCGGATAACGTCGCGGTGGCGCCAGATACCCGGCAGGCCGAAAGGCAGCAGGATGGCCAGGGCGATTACCCAGCGCCAGAACGACATGGAGAGCGGCGGAATGTTCTCTACCGTGCCCCGGGCGACAACGGCGTTGCCGGCCCAGAACAGAGGTGTAAGAACCAGCCCGATGTAGGCCAGGCCGGGAATTCGTGACAAGACTCCGGCGTTCTCGGAAGACACAAAGGCTCCTGTGGGGTTGGTGAGGCCCGAAAAAAGCCTAGCATACTACTCTCCGGGAACTTCTGCCTCCGTACCAATGTGGTAGGCGGCAAAACCGGCCATCACTACCTGGTCCACGGCCATACCGATAACCCGGCCATCGGTGGTAGACCGGATGGGGTGCTGGGCATTGGTGATCGGATCGGAGACGTAACCGAGAATCTCTCCTTCCGATACGTTTGCCCCCAACTCAATTTCGCTGAACAGAATCCCGCCGTGGTCCGCGCGGATCCAGTCGGAATCGTAATAGACAGGCTCCGGATCGCCCCATACGAACATCCGGGAGATCATGCCCTGACGCTCCATCAGACTGGTGAGGCTGTTCACGCCGGCGCTGATCTGGTGTTGCTGGATGCGGTGGGATTCTCCGGCCTCCAGGGTGACGGTGCGAATACCGGCTTCCACAGCGGCCGTGCGCAACATGCCACCAGAACCAGAGCTGTGCACCACCGCCATGCGATCAAAGCCCCGGGTGAATTCCGCCACGTCCGGGTTGTTCATGTCGGCACGAAGTTGCGGCAGGTTGGTGCGTTTCAGTGAGCCGGTGTGGATGTCCACCAGCATGTCGCACTTGCGAATCACGTTCTCGAACAGTGAGTGGGCAATCCGGTCGGCCAGGCTGCCATCGGGGCTGCCCGGGAAATGCCGGTTGAGATCCCGGCGATCGGGCAGGTAACGACTGCCCTGCTGGAATCCCGGCAGGTTCACAATCGGCACACCCACGACCGTACCCGACAGCTTCTCCGGGTTCAGGTCATACATGGTCTGGCGGATGATCTCGATGCCGTTCAACTCATCCCCGTGAACAGCACCGGTGAGGCACAGCGTCGGGCCGGCGTTGATACCGTTGACCACCAGAACCGGGGTTGTCTGGGACAGCCCGGCAATCTGGATGCCGGGGGTCCAGGCCAGGCGGGTCGAGGTACCGGGCAGAACATCATTGTCCAACAGCGTGAAGACCTCGCCTTCGCGAATCTCGGGCTCCGGCTCGGGTTCGGCCACCGCTTCGGTTGCCATGACCTCGGATTCTGCGGCATCTGCATCGGTATCAGCGGGCGCTGAAACCTGTGCCTCCGGTGGCGGCGCAACCTGCTTGAGATCGATGTTCGGGGCTACCTTGCGGGAACCGGCCGAGGGCGTATCGATACCGGCTCCGCCCTGTGGGACTGCCGGCTGACGGGCTTTGTTGTCCTTCCCTTTGGTCTGCAGGGGGGCCGACTGTTCAACGTCTTCGACGCTCTCGTCCTCGGCCAGTTCCGCGATCAGCACTTCGGATTTTTTGCTGGCCTTTGCCGAATCGGTTTCAGCCAGAACAGGTGCAGACAGCCAGGGTATGACCAGGCCAATAAGCAGGATCCGGGGGGACGGTTTTTGAAGCCGCTCAAACAGCATATTTCCTCACGGTTCGTCAGTGTGCGCTCAAGGATAGAGTGCCTCTGGCGGTCATGAATACTGCTGTGACAAAGGTTTAATGCCACTTTCATGAAATCCGGCCAAGTTATAACAAAAACAGTTATACGCCGGAAAAGTGATTAAAAATATGGGTGTTTTGCGAAATCCCGTGTGCTTTCGTTACTCCCGCGTTAGCTGTCGTGTACGACATGCCACAGATCTTCCTCCCGGAACGCCCTGTGCTCGGCCTCCAGTTTCAGCAAATGCGCCAGGGCTGACCGTGCCGCAAGGCCGTGGATGGCGGCCGGAACATCGTCATAGGCTTTTGCGGTAAGAGCTTTCAGATCCACTGGAGCCAGGGCTTCCAGCGCACGGGCCACCTTGTGCTCACGGGACAGACGGTGGGTGATCAGGAAATCGATGACGGCCTCGGGATGCCCCATCAGGAAGCCGTGTGCCGGCGCAATGTAGCGAATGGATTCGGCCAGCAGCTCGTAGAGCGACTCGATGTAGGCCTTCATGTCGCCGTCCGGCGGATTAATGACCACCGTTGAGCCCTGCATGATGTGGTCACCGGAAAACAGCAGCTTCTGGTCGACCAGCAGAAAACACAGATGGTTCGAGGCATGACCCGGGGTATGAAGCACCTTCAGGAGCCCGGCTTCGGTCACAATCAGATCACCGTGCTCCGGTTCATCATCGGCCCGGAAGGTCTGGTCCTGGCCGGCACCCGGGGGCGCCGGCCAACCGAACACCCGGCAACCGGTGCGCTCTTTCAGGGCCGCAACCGCCGGCGAATGATCCTGGTGCGTGTGGGTAACCACAACCTGATCAATCACCCCACCGGTCACCTCCAGAATTCGCTCGATATGGGACTCGTTGGCGGGGCCGGGGTCGATCACCGTGAAGCGTTCATGGCCCAGAATGTAAGTGTTGGTCCCTGGCCCGGTCATCATCCCCGGGTTGGGCGCCGTCAGCCGGGTGACACGGGCCGCGACCTCAACCGCCTCTCCGGGATTAATCTCCGCCCGGGTCGAGCCTTCACCTTCCGGATCCAGCTTCGCGGCCTCATCATAGGCCGGCGCTCCCGGCTCCAGCGTCACCGGCTTACCCTTTTTGACCGCCGGCCAGGGCTGGTTGGGGTAGGGCTCGGGCGGGTTGGCGTGGGCATAGCGCATCAGCGCATCGGTGGTCTCGAACCCGTTCAGCACCCGCAACGTCCGAATCGTTGGCAACCCCAGCAACCGCTGGCCGTTCCGATGATCCTCAAGGGCCTGTTCCGGGCGGATCCAGACATGATCGATGGTTTCGATACCGTCGTGCCCGGCCAATTGACCTTCCGGAGCGGGCGTCACGAAAAACCGTGTATCGAAACGCCTCGGCGGCCCCGGCGGCGTAATCCAGTGGCCGAGATAGGCAAGCCTGTCCAGCGGAAGCGCCAAGCCGTGCTTTTTGCACAGACTGGCCAGAGACAGATCGCCGTCGAACACCGACCTCCGATCCGCATGGGCCGGATGATCCCCGGATATCGGGTTGCCCTGTTTATCCACCGCAACCAGAACCCCGGACTCCTCAAAACACTCCCGAACCGCCGCCAACATATAGTCCGCGCCGCCTTCATCGACACTCATGGTCTGACTGATCTCGGCGTCTCCGGGCCCGATAATATGGTCCTGCCCGTGAGTCTCGTTTTCCTCGACTCGCCCGCCAGGGAATACAAAATAGCCGGGCATAAACACGGCGTCCCAGGTGCGTTGCAGCAGCAGGACTTCAAGGCCTTCGGCTGTATCTCGAACCAGAACCAAGGTGGCAGCAGGGCGAATATCCATAAAACTCCATCTTCAAATATTTATTGTCAGTGCGCGGGAGTGATACGAACGATGGCAGGGAAGGGCTTTCCAAAACTGTCTGTCGCCAGGGATGGCGACAGTCAAGCGTCACATGGACGTGCCGCAAGGAGCGTGTTTTGGAAAGCCCTTCCCTGCCGTCGCTCCACCAAAACCATCGGCGCGGAGGTCTCATAGCAAGATAACCGATTTGGGACTGGGCGTCTTGAGATGAACACTAAAGTCGAACAGCGTATGATTTGCCCCAAGATACCCAGTGAAAACAGGAACCCCCGTGGCCCGAATCAAACTCTCCTTCCCGGACGACGTCTTCTGCTTCGAAACCAGGATGCCCGTCAGAATCACCGACATCAACGGCGCCAACCACCTCGGCAACGACGCCCTCATCTCCATGCTCTCCGAGGCCCGGGCCCAGTTCCTGGTCAGCTATGGCATTCAGGAAGCCAGCAAGGACGGCACCGGCATTATCGTCACCGACCTGGCCACCATGTACCAGTCCGAGTCCTTCTTCCCGGAAATGCTGCGCTTTGAAGTGGGTCTGATGGACTTCAACAAGTATGGCGGGGATTTCGTATTCCGGGTCACCAAGGCCGAGAGCGGCCAGCCGGTGGCACTGGCCAAATACGGATTCGTCTTCTTCAACTACCACCGCAAGGAAGTGGTGCCGGTACCCGAGAGCTTCCGCTCACGCTTTGCCTGAGGCGAGCTCCGCCTTCAAACGCGTCATGCCGGCCCGGTAGAAGCTGTAAGCCATGGCGCCGGCGAACAGATTGCCCACCAGCGCACCACTCATAAGGCCATAGACCCCGTTGATCTGGCTACCGATCCAGAGCAGGGGCAGGAAGCACAGGAACAGGCGCAGGGTGGACACCAGCAGGGCCCGCATCGCCAGTCCGAGGGCATTGCACACCGACACCATCAGCATGCACACGCCCAGACCGCTGTAGCTCAGCGGCACCCGCACCAGATAACCGGCGAGAACCTTCTGAACATCACTGTCGCTGGAGAACAGTTCCGACACCAACCCGGAAGCCACCACCCAGGTCAGGCCGATGGCCAGCTGCCAGACCACCACAAACCGGACCGCAAGGCGCACCAGTTTACGGATCTGCTCGATATCCCCGGCACCCAATAACCGGCCAATCATCGGCGGCATCGACATGGTCAGGGCCAGCACCACCACAATTGAGAAAAACTCCAGACGGGTGCCCAGGCCCCAGGCGGCAACGGCGGCGGAGCCGAAGCCGGCCACCAAGGCTGTCGCCAGCATGGCCGAGACAGCCGGCATCAGTTGGCTGACCATGGCCGGAGCCATGATGCCATTGAGCTGTTTCAGGGCCTTCCAGAGGGCAAGCTCGCGCAGGTCGAACCGGATCCAGTGGCGTTTCAGAAGTTTCGGATAGATCACCAGACAGCCGATTCCGAACGAGGTAATGGTCGCCCAGGCGGCGCCGGGCAGTCCCCAGCCGAAAACAAAGATGTAGAGCGGGTCCAGGGCGATGTTGGTCAGGCTCGTGGCCACCATCATGTACCCCGGCAATTTTGTGTCACCGTGGGAGCGACACACACTGTAGCCGAAATAGAGGAATGCCCCGGTCCAGGCGGCCATCAGCCAGGGAACCCAGTACTGCCGGATCAGGGGCAGTAGTGAGTCTTCGGCGCCGAGCGCGGTCATGATGGGCCCCTGCAGAAACCACAGAGCCACGCAGATGACAAAAACGAGGCTGCCGCCAACGGTAATGATCAGGCCTCCCAGACGGTAGGCGCGCAGTTCATCGCCGGCACCCAGGGTGCGGGAGACAATCGCGGTGGTCGCAATCCCCAGCCCCACCTGAAGGCCGATGATCAGTTGCTGCATCGGCAGGGTGAAGCCCAATGCCGCCAGCGGGTCCCGGCCAAGCTGACCCACGAAGGCACTGTCGGCCAGCTGGAAGGTCATCAGGGACAACACGCCGAACAGCATGGGCCAGGTCATGCTGTAGAGCTGGCGGGCCAGGGATGGGTTCTGGGTGGTGGTCTGCACGGGGTGTTGTGGGCCTTCGGTTTGGCTTGGGGGCGAGATTCTAACAGGTCTGGCTTTCGGTGTTAGCAAAGGTGCCGGAACGACTTACCAGGAGACGCCGTGAACCCATCCCTGGGGGCTTGGCATTGCCATCCCTGGCAATGCACACTCCTGGTAAGTCGTTCCGGCACCTTTGCCCGGATCGTTGGTGGTGTTTCCAACTGCCAGATTTTGAATTTGAGGGCTTAAAGCGCCTTCAACGCCGCATCGTAATCCGGCTCGTTCTTGATCTCATCGACCAGCTGGCTGTGGACGACCTTATTGTTTTCGTCCAGTACAATCACTGCCCGGGCGCAGAGACCGGCCAGGGGGCCGTCCTGAATGGCAACGCCGTAGTCTTGCTGGAAGCTGTAGTTCCGGAAGGTGGAGAGGGTTTCGACGTTTTTCAGGCCTTCGGCGCCGCAGAATCGGGCGGCGGCGAAGGGCAGGTCAGCAGAGACGACCAGGACCACGGTGTTGTCCAGGCTGCCAGCCTTTTCGTTGAATTTCCGGGTGGAGGCGGCGCAGACGCCGGTGTCGATGCTGGGGATGATGTTCAGGATCTTGCGCTTGCCGGCCCAGTTGTCGAGTTTGACTTCTTCCAGGCCGCTGTTGGTCAGGGTAAAGGGAGGCGCGTTGTCGCCTGTTTCGGGAAATTTGCCGCTCAGTTCAATGGGATTGCCGTCCAGGTTAACGCTGCTCATAGTCTTTGCTCCTCGGTGTCTGGTTTAGAGTGTTAAGTACTCTGTGTAGACCACTTTGGATGATTTTGCCTTAATTGCCGGTCGCGCCTTGTGGCTCGAAACCTTTCGCAGGATAACGCTGAACCAGTACCAGATAACAGCCCGTGGCGATGGCGGCGCAGGCTGCAATGATCAGGGCCATGACCAGAGAAGTGCCATCGTGCAGGTGGCCCACCAGCATACCGGCGACGGCCGCAACGGCCATCTGGGTGAAGCCGAACAGGGCCGAGGCGGAGCCGGCCATGGTGGGGAAGTTCGCCAGGGCGCCGGCCATGGTCTGGGGCAGGACCATCCCGGTGCCGATCATGAACAGGGCTTGGGGCAGGATAACCGCCCAGACGTTGAACACTTCACTAAGGGCCAGCACGGCCATCAGACTGCCGCCAGCCACGGCGATAATCAGGCCGCGCACCAGGATCTGGTCCGGCAACAGACGACGGCCGAGACGGACGGCGGTCAGGTTGCCGACAATATAACCGGCCACCATGCACGCAAAGTAAAGACCGAACTGTTCTGTTGGCACGCCCAGGAAATCGATCAGGACGAACGAAGAACCAGACAGGAACGCAAACAGTCCGGAAAAGATCAGGGCATTGGTCAGGGTATAGCCCAGGAAGCTGATGTCCTTTGCGATGATCCGATAGTTACGCAGCAGACTGCAGAGCTTCAGCGATTGGCGATGTTCAGGCCGCATCGGCTCGGGAATGCCGAAGGCCACCACCAACGCCATGACCAGGGCATAGCCACCCAACGCCAGGAATACAGAAGCCCAGCCAAGGCTGGCGGTTAGCAGACCACCAATGGTCGGCGCAACTGCCGGCGCCAGGGCCATGATACTGGCCAGGATGGCAAGGATCTTGGCGGCTTCGCGGGGCGTGTAAATATCCCGAATCGCCGCCCGACCCAGGACCGGGCCGGCAGAACCACCAAGCGCTTGCAGGAAACGGCACAGAATCAGCGTTTCGATGTTCGACGCCAGGGCACAGCCAATGCTGGCAATGGCGAAAAGCACGAAACCACCAATCATGATCGGCTTGCGACCAAAGCGATCTGCCAACGGACCGCAAATCAGCTGAGCAATGGCAAAGCCGACCATATACAGACTCAGCGTCAGCTGAACCTGATCGGTACCGGTGCCAAAGTCTGAACCAATCTGAGGCAGTGCCGGCAGATACATGTCCGTTGCCAGCGGCCCAAGGGCCACAGCGGCGGCAAGAAGTATCGTTGTCCAGACACTGGTCAAAGTCAGCATGTGTTTCCTAATGCGTTTTCAGAGAGTTACCGAAAGAGTAACGACAGGTCAGGTTGGGAAAGGCTTTCCAAAACTGTAGAGGGCCAAGGATGGCCCGAAACAAGCGCACATGGATGTGCTCGTAGCGTGTTTTGGAAAGCCTTTCCCAACCTGGCCGACCGCCGAGTAATGGCAGTCTAGGTGAGAGGAGGTAAGAAGATAACGCCAGCAAAGCTCATACAACCTATGAGCAAAACTAATTGATTAACTTTTAAGACCGTTGAGGGTAGCGGCAACGGCATTCACCTGGTTGCGCAGCCACTTGTGGGCGGGATCGTTCTGATTGCGGCGGTGCCACAGCATTAGCAGGGTAAAGGGTTTGAAATCAAAAGGTAGCGGAACCCAGGCGAAGTCCCGGAGTAAGTGTTTGCTCATGCCCTCCGGGGCCGTAGCAAGCATATCTGTTCCGCGGAGGAACTCCGGTAGGCCGGAGAAGTTGGAGACCGTCACCACATTGCGACGAACCAGACCACGGGTGTCCATGGCGGTTTCCACAGTCGGTTTTTCGCCGGTGGCGAACAACAGGGCAATGTGGTCTGCCTTAAGGTATTCCGGCAGATCCGCTGGCGGTTTCCGGTGTTCAGGATCATAGAACACCACCATGCGATCGGCCATCAGGCCCCGCTGCATAATGTCCGTCGCCTCCGGCGCGTGGGGAGAAATCACCAGATCACAGACATCCTTCCGCAAAAGGTCTGCCCGAGGAATGCCAGATGGAATCACCTGAAGGCTGATGCCCGGAGCTTCCTGCCGCAACGTTCGCACCAGGCCCGGCAAAAGCAGGTCCCGCTGGTAGTCATTGGCAGCAATCGTGAAGGTGAACTCTGCCGTGGCGGGACTGAACGGCGGGCCCGAGGACAGCGACTGCAGGTCATCCAAAATCTGGCGGATATGGGGCCCGGCCTGAAGTGCGTAGCGGGTTGGCACAATGCCGCGCCCGGACTTCACGAACAGGGGGTCGCCCAGGGCCTGGCGCAGACGTTCCAGCGTGTGACTCACCGCAGACTGGGTAACGCCCAGCCTGACTGCCGCGCGGGACACGCTGCCTTCATCAAGCACCGCCAGAAAGGTGCTGAGGGCCCGGAAATCCAGGTTGAATGTATCAATCGGGTTCATGAATGGCAGTGTAACCCGATGCCTGCGGTGGCGCTACGGCGCCTCGCGGGATTCGTTTGCCTGAATGAATGTTCCAACAGCCTCTGCCAGATCGTCGAACCAGGGGTTGTAAGTCAGCCGGCTGGTATACACCGGACGCTCCGTGTCGTGCCAGGCACTGAACCAGAGATCTTCCTCCGGCAACTGCCGGCAACCCTCCAGAGAGATGTTATTCGGTTCCAGGCATCGCTGCAGTGGCGCGCCCAGGCCGTAGAGTTCGTTGTCTGGCGCAATCAGCAGGGACTGATGAGAGAATTCCAGGATATTGGCATCAGGCAGATAACTGCTCAGGAAACGGATGCGCTCATCGGCCTGAGCGACCGGCCAGGGTTTACGGGTATCCCGAAAGATCATCATGGCATTCCCGGGATTGCTAAACCGCTCCCGGAATTGCGTGACCAGATACTCGAGATTGATCACCGAGTCGGCCTCCGTGGCGGCCAGGAACAAAGGCATATCGAGGCTTTCCTTCTGGATTATCCGGCTTTGCGCCGCCGATATAACGTCGCCGATCTGACTGCCGGCGTTGAAGGAAAACGACTCGTACTTCACCGGATTAAGTTCGGGCTCCTTCTCTACAAAATCAGCAAACACGTCGGCGATGGGCGCCAGCCAGAGGTAGTCCCGCAAACCGTTAAGCTGCCAGGCCGGTGCAACCGCAATCAGACCCGCCGGTCGAGGACCGGTCTCTGAAAGCGCGTAATCTGTGGCCAGTGCCCCGCCCAGAGAAAAACCGCCAATAAACGCCCGATCCACCTCCTGCGACAGGGCAATAAAGTGATTGCGTACCTGTTCGCGCCAGACCTCGGCGCTGGCCGTCACCATATCGCCGGGCCGGGTGCCATGTCCCTGCAGCAACAGCGTCCGGACTTCAACGCACTGATCCGCCAGGTAACGGGCCAGATCCCGGAACACAAAGGGTGAATCGCTCAGGCCGTGAACCAATAGGATCCCGGCACGATCCCCGGAGCTGCAACCCGCCGCCGGTGCCAGCCGGTACGGCAGGTTCCACTGCACCTGCTGCTCCCGCTCAAACCCGTAAACCGGCACCAGATTGGTATCGACATAGGCTTTGACAGATTCCACGTAGCGGTCGAAGTCGGTAACCGGCTCGGCGCCCAGGGTTGAGGGCCCGGGGCTGTAGAGTTGAGTGCTGGTGGCGCAGGCGGCAGTGGCGGCCAGCACCAGTAAAACAAGTAAAGTCCTGAGGATAGTCATAGCCGGCGTGTGGGTTTCGCCCCTTTGGTCATTACTGTCGTCATTGCTGACTGTGTTGAGTGATCGTTCAAATCTCGATACTGTGACTGCAGTATACGACCCCGAACCCCCTTCCGGATGAGGAGCCCCACCGATGACCATGACCCTCGCTTTCGACGTTTACGGAACCCTGGTTGACCCCATGGGCATGTCCCGCCTGCTGGCGGAAGACGCTGGTGACAGGGCAGAGGGCGTAGCCGCGTTGTGGCGGGAGAAACAGCTGGAATTCTCGTTCCGCAAGGGCCTGATGAAAGTCTACGAAGATTTCGGTGTCTGCACCCGCCAAGCTCTGCGCTACGCCATGGCAACCCACAAACTGACCCTGTCCGAAGAGCACGAAAACGCCCTGATGGCGGCCTACCTGTCTCTGCCCGCGTTTGACGATGCCTTGCCGGCGCTGAAAACACTGAAAGGGCAGTATCCGCTGTTCGCGTTTTCCAATGGCGGTTATCCGGCACTGGAGAAAGTGCTCGGGCACAACGACTTGCTCGACCAATTTGAGGGTCTGGTATCGGTAGACGATATCAAGAGTTTCAAACCCGATCCTGCCGTTTACACCTATGCCCGGCGTGCAACCGGTTCCTGGGAAAAGCCCCTGTGCCTTGTGTCCAGTAACGCGTGGGATGTAATCGGAGCCCGAGCTGCAGGATTACTCGCAATCTGGGTTCAAAGAGATCCGAACAAGGTGTTTGAAGATTGGGGTATTCAGCCGTCTGCTGTAATCAACAGTCTTTCAGAACTAGAGGCAACCTTGAAGAACCTCTGATGCCAGCGGAGGCGGGTGTTGGGGTAGGCTTTCCAAAACTGTAGAGGGCCAAGGATGGCCCGAAACAAGCGCACATGGATGTGCTCGTAGCGTGTTTTGGAAAGCCTACCCCAACACTCGCCGGCAAACTCCAAAGCATCCCAAGCAGAAAACTCAGTCCGACCGCAAAGCCAACCACTCCGCCAACTCCAGCCAACTCTGACGAGGCGCCTTGCTCCCGGCAAGGATGCCCATATGGCCACCCGGCACAACCCGGAACGTCTTGTCCGTAGAGCTCACATGATCCATCACCCGCTTGGCCGCACCCGGCGTCACGAGCGTGTCGTCGCCCCCGGCGATGGCCAGTAAGTTGGCACTCACATTGTCCAGCCTGGCAACATCCTCGCCGATCTGTATTTCCCCTTTGGACAACTGGTTGTCGATCCAGACCCGCACCACCGTGTCCTGAATGATCCCGCCGGGGTAGGCCACCATACGGTCCAGAAACGCCGATGTGGTGGCGTGACTGGTGACAAACTCCCGGTCACCCAGACGGATGATCAATTCCCAGTAACTCATCACGCTGGCAATCGGATTGGTCAGCTTGAACCCGATGGTATTGGCCCAGCCGGGGGTATGAAACCAGTGAGGTTTCACATCGTGAAGCCGGAACCCGGTGCGTTTCCGCACAAACCCGGCCACATCCGCCATGCGCTGATTCACAAGCCCCAGGATCCCGGATGCATGGCTGTCGATCGGCGAGCCCAGCACAATGGCATTGCGCACATGTTGATCGTTGCTGAGCGCGGAATAGAACAGCGTGAACATGCCACCCATACTCCAGCCATGCAGCGACAACTCCTGTTCACCGCTATGCTCCCGAACCCGGTTCAGGTAGGCCGGCAGCAACTCGGCCACATAGGTATGCAGGTTGTAGTGACTGTGTTCCCGCGTGGGCATGCCCCAGTCGATCAGATACACCTCAAATCCCTTGGCACGCAGAAACCGAACCAGACTGCGCTGGGGAAACAGATCGTAGATCAGCATATTCACCGCCAGGGGCGGCACGATCACAATCGGTGTCTTATGGGCCGTGCGCTCAACCGCAATGGTCTCGCCTTCCAGCTCGATGAAATCCTCGGCCAGTGGTGGGTAGTAACGCAGGCTGACCAGACCATCGGTATACAGGGTTTCAAACGGCGTCTGCCCGGCCTGCACCAGACTGGCGGCCCGGAACACCCGGTCGAAAGCGTTGCCGGCATAAAGGGCCGTTTGCCGGGTAACGCCTGCCGCCCGGTCAGCGGCGGATTTGAAGAGATTGGGCATGGGAATGTCCATGGAGAATTTGACGCTCACTATACGGATTACCGAACTTCTACTGTCCCGTCTCGCAGGCCAGACATCGAGATTATCCATGGTGAGGCGCAAATCACCATGGCAGAAGTGTCCAAACCGGTGGGCAAACCGGTCACTTCAGGCCACTGCCCAATGCGGTCTGTGGTTGCTATCATTAGCCCCTATTTGGAAACAATAACCAGAAACAGGACCGCCATGCTCAGCTTTCTCCCTGCCCCCGTCATCGGTGTACTCAATTCTATCCTGTTGGGAATCAACACCCTGTTCTGGTGCATCCTGCTCTACATCCCGGCCATTCTCAAACTCATCATCCCCATCCAGGGCTTCCGGGTCCTGTGTACTCGGGTCATCATCTGGATCGCGGAAGCCTGGGTTGCCTGCAACACCGGCTGGATGAAGCTGACCCATGGCACGAAATGGGATGTGAAAGGTGCCGAAAACCTCCAGCGGGAAAGCTGGTACCTGGTGCTGGCCAATCACCAGAGCTGGGTGGATATCTTCGCCATGCAGCGGGTGTTCAACCATCGGGCGCCGTTCCTCAAGTTCTTCCTCAAGCAGCAGCTGATCTGGGTGCCGGTGATCGGCCTCGCGTGGTGGGGTCTGGATTTCCCGTTCATGAAGCGCTACACCCGGGAATACCTGATCAAACATCCGGAGAAGCGGGGCGAGGATCTTCGGTCAACCCGCAGGGCCTGTGAGAAGTTCCGGTACACCCCGGTGAGTGTGATGAACTTTGTCGAAGGCACCCGGTTTACCCAGGCCAAACACGACAAACAGAAGTCGGCCTACAAGCACCTGCTGACGCCCAAGGCTGGCGGTGCCGCCTTCGTGCTCGACGCCATGGGCGATTCGATCCAGACCCTGGTGGACGTGACCATCGCCTATCCGGACGGAGCACCCACCTTCTGGGAATTTATCTCTGGCCGGGTCAAGGAAGTCAAAATGGAAATCCACACCGTTGATATCCCGGAGCATCTGAAAGGCCGGGACTACTCAACGGATGCAGAGCACCGCCGGAACGTGAAAAACTGGCTGGGGGATCAGTGGCAGGCGAAGGATGAACGGCTGGAGCGGATGCTGGCCCGGTAATTACCGGGCATCAGCTGTCGGAGTCGTCTTCCACTTCATCCGGGTGTTCCTGCTTGTAGCGCTCCCACTCTTCCCAGTCGTGGGGCGTCCCCGCATGGGGCCGGCGCAGGTGCTTGGCGTGCTCCATGGCGTTGTGGCGCAGGCTGTGGTCCCGCTCTTCCTCTTCCTTGTCAAAACCGTACTTTTTCAGAAATTCGTCAGGGCTGATGGGCATGGCGCACCTCCATCAAAGGAATATGTCCTTGTAAGTACGATGCGCCTGCCCGTGTGGTTTTTCAACCGTCGTCGGAGCCGGTCCCGGTCGGGATCTCCTGTGCTTCCACCAGCTTGAAGTTGATCTGCCTGCGTTCTTCGTCCACGCCTGCAAAGCTTACCGTTACCGGCTGCTCCAGCTGGAAGATTCGGCCGTTCTTGTTGTGGATCAGGCGAAGAGTGACCGGGTCAAAGCTGTATTTGCCATCCAGATCCTTGCAGCTGACGAACCCTTCCAATCCGTTGGCATCCAGCCGTACAAAGAAACCGGCGGGCACCGTGCGGCTGATCACACCGCTCATGGGTTCTTCGCCGAGTGTTTTGGCAAAGTCACTCTTGAGCCAGGCTTCCAGACTGTTTGCCGCCTGACGGGCGCGGATCTGTGCAGCCTGCAGGGCCTCGAGTTGATCCTCGGTCAAGGCCTTCATGGGGGTGTCCCACAGCGCCGACTTGATCAGCCGGTGGACATAGAAGTCCGAGAACTTGCGCAGTGGCGAAGTAAAGGTGGTGTAGGCGTCCAGGCCCATACCCTGGTGAGGCGCGGGCTTGAAGCTCAGTTCGGCCCGGGCCAGCTGGCGGGACAGTATGGCTTTGACCGGCACCTCGGCTTCCAGGGCATCGGTTTCTTTCATCAGTTTCCGGAAGCCTTCGGCCTGATGGGCATCAACCCCCGAGAGATGTGGTGCGTGGCTGTCGATCAGTGCCCGGATGTTGTCGGCGCGATCATCCCGTAGCCCGGGGTGCTGGATAAACAACCCTGCAGTCTGGTTGGCGAGGAAGTCTGCGGCGCAGCGGTTGGCGGCGACCATGCACTCTTCCACCAGCCGATGGGCTTCATTCTGGACGGACGGTTCAATCAGCCGGATGCGTTTGTTTTCATCGAGCCGGAGGCGGAATTCCGGCCGGTCGCCGCTCAGCAGCGCATGTTCACTGCGCCATTTCCTGAGTGCTGTCGCTGCCTGGTGCAACTGGTCCAGGCTGTTGGCAACGTCGTCCGGAAGTGCCTTGATCTCATCGTCCTCCCGACCTTCGATCAGGTTTGAGACGAGCTCGTAGCTGAGCTTGCCCTTGGACTGGATAACCGCCTGGTGAAAGCTGTAGTCGCCCAGGCTGCCATCGTTGTTAACCTGAAGATCACATACCAGAGCCAGCCGCTTCACGTCTGGCATCAGAGAGCACAGGCGGGTGCTGATGCTGTCAGGCAGCATGGGCAGGGGTTCGCCCGGGAAGTAAATGGCGGTGGCGCGATTGAACGCCTCCTGCTCCGCGGGGCTGTCGGTTTCGATCACAGCGGTCGGGTCGGCAATGGCGATCGACAGCGTCCAGCCGGTGGCGTTGGGTTCGGCCAGCAGGGCATCGTCCATGTCCTGGGTGCCCGGGCTGTCGATGGTCACATACGGGCGATCCGTGCGGTCTTCCCGCCCGGCTTCCCGGGATTCGATATCACTCTCACTGAGGCTGTCGGCCTGTGTACGCACCGCGTCCGGCCAGGTGTCGGCCAGATCAAAGGTAGCCAGGGTGAAAGAGCGTTCAATACCGGGTTCTCCCGCCTTGCCGATTACCCGCAGTACCTTGGCCTGGCCCTTGCCATCCTTGATCGGATGCTTGTGAATCTGACAGTAGAGGTAATCGTCCTGCTGGGCGTTCATTCGCTCTTTGGGGGGAATGAAGATCCAGCGGTTGATGCCCGGGGTTTCGGGCACCACGAAATGGCCTTTGCCTTTCACCAGGTAACGGCCAACAAAGGTGTTCAGGCGGGTTTCCAGCAGTTCGTCCACAACACCCTGGGTTTTGCCTTTCTCAACCTCCTGCTCGGTGACATTCACCCGGTCCCCGGGCAGCACCTTCTGCATTTCCTCGGGTGGCAGGAAGACATCCCGGCCTTCGTCGAGCGCAACAAATCCGAAGCGGCCATTGGTGGCTTTGACTGTTCCGGGAAAAACCACCTTGTTGTCCTTGATATCCGATTTCAGCTGGCGCAACTGGCTGAGGGCGTCGGCATTGAGCATGAAGTAACCTGGCTGGTAAAAAAAATGAATGATGGGGCGGAGTATAACGGTTATGGCGGTATGAGTCAGACCCGTTACGCGGGGTTAATCTCCGGGTCTTCCGAGGTGGTAATACAGACCCGGTTGCGCCCCTCATCCTTGGCCTGATAAAGCGCCCGATCCGCTTGACGAAGAATGGTATCGGTGCTGTCACCCGGCAGAGCAAAGTAGCCACCAACACTGACGGTGACCTGGGTGCCGGTTTTGCGGCTCTCCTGTTCCACGGATTCCCGGATGCGGAGGGCGATACGGTGTAGTGTCTCTGGATCGCAGGGCGACAACAGGACCACGAACTCGTCCCCACCCCAGCGTCCCGGATGGTCGTAGGGGCGCACGCCGGCTTTCAGCCACAGGGCAACCCGGCACAGGATCTGATCGCCGGCCTGATGGCCCAGGTTGTCATTGATGCTCTTGAAATGGTCAATGTCCAGCCAGATCACGCCAAAGCCGGTCTCCTGGCGGCGGGCCCGCTGGATTTCCAAATCCAGCACTTCGTCCAGGCCGCGACGGTTTTTCAGGCCGGTCAGGGGATCGACGCGGGCCAGTCGGTTCAACTCATCCGTTCTTTGAGCGACTTTTTCTTCGAGTTCCCGGGTAGAGTGGCCGAGGCTCTGGGTCATTTTCTCGAAATGATCCGCCAGCCAGCCGATCTCATTATCCGGTTTATCCAGCCGCGGCAGATCGAAGCTGCCCTCCCGGACTTTTTCCACGGCGTGTTTCAGGCTCATGATGGGCTTGAGAATCCGGGACTGGATAATCAGGTGGAACAGCACCAGTGTGACCAGCAGTGTGCCCAGGAATACCGCCACCAGCGGCCACAGATAGCTGGTTGGCAAGAGTGTATTGAGGTCAAGCAGGGTGATCTCAAACCAGCCAATCGCCGGCAGGAAGGCAACCCCGGCCAGATGCTTGCGGCCATCCACCGTCACGAAGCCGCTTTCCACCTGGCCGGCCTGGTCGCCCGGCTTCTTGAGAAGCTGCAACATACCGAGAATCTGCTGCTTGTCCTGGGGATCATCGAACAGCAGGTCGATGGTGTTCTTCTGGCCTTCGGGTTTGATGATGCTGGCGAAGTCGATGTAGTTCCGGTCGCGATAGAGCTGGATGGCGCCATTGTAATCCACGAACAGGGTGGTGATGCCCTCCTGACCGATGTCGACAATATCCTGCAGAAAAGCATCCAGACTCAGACCGGTTCCGACCATACCGACAATTTCGCCGGCCTCATCGCGCATCAGCACATCAATCCAGAGTTTGGTAACACCCAGCTCGGTATCCGGATTTACGTTGAGGTGGAAGTCGCGACCTTCTTCTATGAGCTGGAAAAACCAGGCGTCATCCGGCTTGTCTTTATCCAGCACATATCGGAACTGGTTACCGGCGTATTCGTTCTCCTCGTTGTTGTAGTAATAGTGGGCATTGTTGACGAGGGCAACGAAGTAGTTGTTGTCCCGGAAATTGGAACGAAAACTCTCCATCTGGCGGATGGCTTCAGCTTGGAGTGCGGTGTCATCCGGATTAGCGGCCCAGTTGATCAGGGCGGAGGAACTGGCCATCTGTTTGGCCAACCCGATTTCCCGCTCCAGGGACTGCAGCAGGCGGGCGCTGTCGTAGCGAACCTGTATTTCCGCGACCTGTTGGCCCCAGCGTTCGATGATGCTCTCGGACAGCTCCCGGTAGGCCAGCCACGAAGCCACGGAAGCCACGATGATGAGACTGGCGGCCAGGCCAAGGATGCGGGTTTTAAGGCTCAACGAGTATCCCTCTCGGATTTTTCTGGGTTTCTGGGCGCCAATGATAGAACACTGGTTAACCAGAGTGTAGAAAAAACAGACAGGGACTGGCAGGAAGCGGGAGGAAAAGGAGGCCGCAAGGGCCGATAAATACCGGCCCTTGCCTGGTTATTGGCGTTAATTGTGCTCGGAAAAGATCCGGGTCTGTCCCGCCTCGTTAAACAGGATGACCTTGTAATGATCTTTCCGGTCGCCCATTTCCATGCCGGGTGACCCCATGGGCATCCCGGGCACGCTGAGGCCGGTGGCCTGGGGTGCTTCGCTGATCAGGCGCTTGATGTCCTCGGCTGGCACATGGCCCTCGATGACGTAGTCACCCACGAATGCGGTATGGCAACTGCCAAGACCGGCAATCAGGCCTGCGTCGGCCTTGATCCTGCCCATATCGTTGGTGTTGGTCGCCTCCACCTCGAAGCCATTTTCTTTCAGGTGATCTATCCAGTCATCACAGCAGCCGCAGGTCGGGGATTTGTAAACGTGGATGCTCTGGGCTGCGCCGGCTGCCAGCGCCGTGGTGCTGAATCCCAGGGCTGCCATCAGGCCAAAAGCCAGGGTGTGTTTTTTCATGGCAAGTACCTCAGTGGTGATGTTGATGTTTACTTGAGCCTGTGTCGTCAGAACCGGAAAGCCAGAACCACCAGACGATGGCTGCCATCAGGGCAAGACCTCCGACGTTGACCAGCATTGTTTCCATCAGTTCCGCTCCTGTTGCTGTTTCGGATCACTGTTGCTGTCGTTCTGTTCCGGACGGTGACTGGTTCGGAACAACCTCAGACGGTTGGCGTTCGAAACCACCGTCACCGAAGACAGGGACATGGCAGCGCCGGCCAGTATCGGACTCATCAGTATTCCCCAGACAGGGTAGAGCAGGCCGGCGGCCACCGGAATACCCATTGTGTTGTATACGAACGCGCCAAACAGGTTCTGGTGAATATTTTTCACCGTGGCCCGGGAGATCTCGATGGCATCGGGCACGCCGTGGAGCGAGCCTCGCATCAGCGTGATGCCGGCGCTCTCAATGGCCACATCCGTGCCGGTGCCGATGGCAAAACCGACGTCCGCCGCCGCCAGGGCCGGAGCATCGTTGATGCCGTCGCCGACCATGGCGACTGTGTGGCCCTTGCCGCGCATTTCACTGACCACCTCGGCCTTGTCTTCAGGCAGCACTTCCGCGCGATAGTCATCGATGCCGGCTTTTTTCGCGATGGCCTTTGCGGTGGCGTCGACATCGCCTGTGACCATCATCACCTTGATGCCAGCCTTGTGAAGGCGCTGGATGGCAGCCTTGGAGTCCGGTTTGATGGCATCGGCAACGCCAATGACCCCCAGAGCTTCGGTGCCCAATGCCAGAAACAGGGGCGTGCCGGCTTCTTGGGTAATCGAGTGGGCGGCATCGTCCAGATCGCCCAGCGCAACGCCCTGGTCTTCCAGCCAGCGGCGGTTGCCCAGACGCACGGGCTTGCCGTCGAGTTCACCTTGCACGCCTTTACCATTCAGGGCCTCGAAACCGGTCAGCTTCTCCAGCTGAACGCTTTTTTCTTTGGCCTTCGCCAGAATCGCCTCGGCCAAAGGGTGTTCGGAGTGTTGTTCCAGCCCCGCCGCGAGCGCCAGCAGGCGTTGCTCTTCACCGTCGCTGGCATGAACCCGGGTAACTGCCGGATGACCTTCGGTGATGGTGCCGGTTTTATCGAGTATCACCAGGTCCAGCTTACCGGCGGTCTGCAGCGCATCGCCCTGGCGGATCAGGGCGCCGTATTCCGCCGCCTTGCCAACGCCAACCATCACCGACATGGGCGTGGCCAGGCCCAGGGCGCAGGGGCAGGCGATGATCAGCACCGTGGTGGCGGCCACCATCATATGAACCACCGCCGGTTCCGGCCCGACGTTGTACCAGACCAGCGCCGCCACGACGGCAATCAGCATCACGGTGGGCACGAACACCGACGAAATCTTGTCCGCAAGCCGTCCAATGGCAGGCTTCGAGCCCTGGGCTTTTTTCACCAGCTTGATGATTTGAGCCAGCGCGGTGTCACTGCCAACCCGGGTGGCCTCGTAGACAATCGAACCATGGGTGTTGAGGGTGCCGGCAGACACCTCATCGCCTTCCGATTTGCTCACCGGCATGGGCTCACCGGTGAGCATGCTCTCATCAATGCGAGTAGAGCCTTCGGCAATCACGCCATCGACCGGCAGTTTCTCACCGGGTCTTACCCGGATGTGGTCGCCCTTGAGAACCTCCTCTACCGGAATGTCCTGCTCTTCACCATCCCGAATCACCCGCGCGGTTTTCGCCCGCAGGTCCAGCAACCGGCGCACCGCCTCCGATGTCTTGCCTTTGGCCCGAAGCTCCAGGGCCTGACCCAGGTTGATCAGGCCGATGATCATCGCCGAGGCCTCAAAGTAGACATGGCGAGCCATCTCCGGCAACGCGCCGGGAATACTGGTGACGACAATGGAATAAAGCCAGGCGGTGCCGGTACCCAGGGCAATCAGGGTGTCCATGTTGGCGTTATGGTGCCGGAATGCCTTCCAAGCACCAGTGTAGAAGTGTCGTCCGGTAGCGATCATTACCCCAAGAGTGAGAATGCCCAGGTTCAGCCAGGTGAGCTGATTGGCATCCGTCACCATCATGGTGTCGAAACCCATGCCGTAGACCATCAGCCCAAGACCCAGGCTCAGACTCACGGCCATCTTTATCAGCAGTGTCTTGTACTGCTTCCGGTCTTCCTCCTGCTTGCGTGCGTCCGCTTCGTCCTCGTCCTCGATCACGCTGGCGCCATAACCGGCATTTTCTATTGCCTTCACCAGCGCCTCGGGATCGGCATCACCCGTGGCCGTGGCGGTATTGTCCGCCAGGTTCATATGGGAATGGCTGATACCGGAGACCGACATCAGGGCCTTCTCAATGGTGTTTACACAGGAAGAACAGGTAGCACCGGTCACGGACAGATGAATCTGCCCGTCCGCACCGGCTGCTGCCCCAGAACCAGTCGGAGCAGAATCTGCCTCGGTTGCCTGATCTTCAGAGTCGTCGGCGGTATCGGCCTCATCCTCATTCCCTGAAGAACAGCAACTGGCCGGCTCGGCGTCTTCCTGGAAAGGCTCGGCCGGGTAGCCGGTCTCGGTGACAATCCGAGCCGCCTCATCAGCATCCACGCCCTCCGGCAGGTCCACGGTCTGTTTTTCCAGATCGACCTCAACCAGCTCAGCATCGCCTGTCAACGGCTCCAGGGCGCTGCGAATCTTCTTCACACAGCCCTGGCAGGAAGCCCCGGAAATGCTGAGAGTGGTTTGTAAAACAGGTGTGTCAGTCATCCAGAATCACTCCTCGTTCTGTTCAGTTGCCCCGCAACAGGGCGCCGGATCATCCCAGTGTTCGATCAACCGGCAAATGGTATGGCCATCGGGCGTACCATCCGGCATGTCCTGCCAGGCGGCCAGCGCAACGGTCATCCGCTTGCGCAATTGCTGCAGCTCCCGAATCTCCCGCTCAACCTCCGCCAACCGGTGCTGAAACACATCCCGAACCATCGGACACGGCGAATGATGATTGTCCGCCTGATCCAGGATCTGTCTTATCTCAGGCAACGAAAATCCCAGCTGCCGCGCCTTACGGGCAAACCGAAGCCGTCGAAGATCCTCGGCATCGAACTGCTGGTAGTTGTTGTCCGGGTTACGGGTCGGTTTGAGCAGGTTCTCGCGGGTGTAGAACCGGACCGTATCCGGGTTTACGTCAGCGGCTTCTGCAAGCTCTTTTACTTTCATCGCCTTGTTCTCAATGTGCCAAAGATAATGGCTTCAGGAACCAGAGACTGAAGTCAGCACGGCAAACTCCAAACCAATTAAAAATAGACTAAAACCTGTGAGCAACTCACAGGTCAAAGGTTTTCTTGAGGAGGGAAAATCGAAGGACGGCTATCAATCCCGCGAGCGAAGAAACGTACCGCAGGTCTTGCACTGATCCGGCGCCATCAGCTTCGCCTGCCAGCCAATCTTGTGGCCACAAGCCGGACACGCCAGCTTCAGCTGCAGAACAATAATAGGCGTGATCAGCGCAGCGATCAGAACACCCAGGGGGCCCCAGCTTTCACCGCTGGACAACCCAAGCTGACTGCTGAACACCAGAATGACGGTCAGCGCCACAAACGCGAAAATGAAATAGTTCCGGTTCCAGCGTTCCCACTGGCGAATTTTATCGTCCTGCTCCGGAGTCAGGTATTGCGCGGCCATAGAATCTCACCTGAAGGATTTACCCGTATCTTGGGGACGGGCCGCGGCAATTACAATCCGGAATCGGCCGTAATGCCCGCCACCAGAACACCGGAAGCCAAGGCCTTCTCAAGGTCGGAAACCGGAATCGGTCGGCTGATCAGATAACCCTGGGCAAAGTTACATCGATGATTCTTCAGGAAACTCAGCTGCTCCTCGGTTTCCACACCCTCGGCCACCACCTCAATACCCAGGTTGTGAGCCAGGTTGATCACCGCCCGGGTAATCACCGCGTCGTCATGGCGTTCCGTGACTTCCGTGATAAACGAGCGGTCGATTTTCAGCAGGTCAACGGGGAAATCCCGAAGGTAACCGAGCGACGAATAACCCACCCCGAAGTCATCAATGGCAAGGTGAACACCCAACTGGTGCAGACGCGAAAGCTGATTCAGGTTGTGCTCGATGTTCTGGATGAAGATTTCCTCGGTGAGCTCGACCTCCAGGCGATTCGCCGGCACATTCTCCGCCGCCAGGGCTTCCCGAATGTGGTCCACCAGATCCTCGTCGTCCAGCTCCCGGCCCGAGAGATTGACCGCAATGCGCAGGCCCTCATGGGGAGTGCCTTTCCATGCGGCCAACTGCCGACAGGCCGCCATGACCACCCAGCGCCCGATATCAGTGATCCGACCGCTCTCTTCCGCCAGCGGGATAAACTCCACCGGCGGCAGAAGACCGCGGCGGGGATGGCGCCAGCGGATCAGCGCCTCGACGCTCTGGATTTCACCGGTGTTCAGGTTCAGCTGGGGTTGATAGAAGAGCACGAATTCGTTGTTGGCCAGGGCCTGGCTCAGATCCTTGTCCAGTTCAAGACGCATGACTTCCCGTTGCTGCATGCCCTCGGTATAGAACTGATAGGTATTCCGGCCCTGTTCCTTGGCCCGGTAGAGGGCAATGTCGGCATTGCGCAACAGCGTATCCGCATCCAGACCGCTCTGCGGGTACACCGCTACACCCATTGTGGCGGTAATGCTGTGGGACTGTCCCTGAACATCGAAGGGCTGGTCGAAGCACTGTTTGATCTGGCCCAGCAGGTGAATGATGTCGTCAATGTCGTCCACCTGTTGCTGGCAGAACATGAACTCATCGCCCCCGGAGTAGGCCACCAGCAGGCGTTCATTGCTGAGGCGGTTCAGCCGCTCGGACACCTTGATCAGCAGTTCATCCCCGAACTGGTGGCCGAGGGAGTCGTTGAGGGTCTGGAAACGGTCCAGGTCCAGCATCACCAGGGCAACCTGGCGCATCTGGCGATCGGCAATGTTCAGGGTGTGGGACAGGTCTTCCATGAAGAACCGACGGTTCGCCAGGCCGGTGAGGGTGTCGGTGGATTCCAGTCGCGCCAGATCTTTCTGAATGGCGGTGCGCTGCGCGATTTCCTGATCCAGTTCCCGGCGGGTCTTCAGCAGCGCGCGGTTGCGCTTGAGAATGAGCTGTACCAGCAGCGTGGTCAGACTGGTCAGCAGACCCATCAGCAAAAGGGTTGCAAAGGTCATCCCCGGCCAATAGCTGTACTGGCTTTCCACCCATTCAGTGGAAGGGCGCAGGGTCAATGTCCAGTCCAGGGTCGGCAAATTAACGTCCTGGGTCTGGGCAAAGTCGCGACTAACCGGCTGGGACACGTTCAGTTCATAGCTCACCTCGCCGGCCTCGCGAATCTCGACCCGGAAGGATTCCAGAACCCGCTCGGTGAGAAGCTGGCGCGCCAGCACTTCCATTCTGAACACGCCCGCTATAAAGCCATTATTCTCGGGGCCGGCACCCACCGGTGCATAGATCACCATGCCCTTGCCGCCCTGGCGCAAATTAATGATACCGGAAAGATCCCAGCTGCCGGACTGTTTCGCCCGTTCCAGTGCCTGGCGCCGTTCCTCGTTGAAGGCGACGTTGTAGCCGATGACCTCTTCGTTGTCGGTAATCGGCTCCAGCCAGCGGATAATGAAATCGGAGTCAATCCACTCAATGGCCTGGTAAACGCCGAAGTCGTCGAGGTAGTTGCGGGCATCCCGCCGCCACTCCTGTTTGGTTTTGGCAGGGTCTGCCTCCAGGCGTTTGGCCATGCGCCGGATGGCTTCGGCGTGGATCAGAAATTCCCGCTCCAGGTGGTTGGCCATGGCCCGGGCTTCGTTGGTCAGGTTTGCTTCTATCTGACGTTTGTCCTGCTGTACCAGCCCGTAGCGCAGGCCGGCTGCCAGACCCAGGAAAACCAGAAAGATCACCACCGGAAACAGCGGGCTCAGCAGGCCCGAGACAACAGGTTTGGGAGGTGATACAGGTTGTTCCACAGGTTACTCCGTGACTTTAAACGGTGGTACCGGGCAGTCGGCAGCGCCAGCGCAATTATGAAGCATTTCTACCGGCCACCGCCATCAGTTGCTTGATTCGGTCCCGAAGCGAGACTCCAAAGGCGCCGTCGGACAGTGGCCGTGCAATTTCCGGAGAACCCTCGTCAGGTTCGGAACCCGTGCCTCCCAGGTCGATGATACGCGGGGTGACTGGCTGCTTGTCGCCATTGAGCAGCACCTCCACCTTTGGTTTCAGCTTGCGCCGGGGGTGGGTCGCCAGGACGATGGCCACTTCGCCCGTCGACAGCTCGACCAGGCTGCCGGGCGGATACACGCCAATCATCCGTATGAAGGCTTCCACCATGGAAGCGTCGAACTGTTGGCCGCGGTTACGGAACAGGATGCGAATGGCTTCGGAGGCCGGTAGCCCATCCCGGTAACACCGGTCGCTGGTAATGGCATCGAAGGCGTCGACGATGGAAACCAGACGGGCGAAACGGCTGATCTGCCACTCCGCCAGCTGTTCAGGATAGCCGCGACCATCCATGCGTTCATGGTGGTGACGGGAGACATCGCTGATAATCGGATCCAGATTGACATCAGCACAAAGCAATTCGTAACCCAGCGTTGTGTGCTGTCGCATGATGCTGTGCTCTTCTGGCGTCAACGGGCCGGGTTTATTGAGGATCTCGTCGGGAACCCTGAGTTTGCCAAGGTCGTGCAGCAGACCGCACATGCCCACGGTCTCCAGGTCTTCGTCCGGCATGCCCAGGAAGCGGGCAAAGGCGACACAGAATATAGCCACCCTGAGGCAATGCTCTGCGGTGTAGGCATCCCGGGACTTTATCCTGCTCATCCAGAACATGGCGCTTGCGTTGGCTTTCACGCTGTCGACGCACTCCCGGATGATGGGGCGGGCGCTCTGGAGGTTGAGGTCATTGCCGGCTTCAATCTGTCGGGTGACTTCTTCCACAAAGGCCTGGGTCCGGCTCCAGGTTGCGTGTGCCCTTGGGAGTTCCTGCTGGAGAGAGCAGGTTTCCGGCAGCGGTTCGCTGGTGCGACGCTTGAGTAGCGAGATCTGATCGAGCACCGGGTTCAGGCGTGATTCTTCATCCTCCACCAGAACCCACTCACAGTACTGCCGCAGAATCTGCGCCTGGTTGTCATCAGTCAGGGTGAAGCCCTGAAACAGAACCGGCACCTGGGTCCAGGGCCGGTCCAGGCTCACGACGCGCATGCCGGGCTGGAGAAGGTCCACCGGTAAGCGCACCCGCTGGAGAGTCGAAACAGGGGAGTCCGAATGAGTTGCGAGCGCCGACGGCGCCGAGACGGAATGTCGGTGCTGTTTGCTGGATTTACGTCGGAACCACATGGCTCTACCAGTCTTCTGTTTTATGTCCGGTGATTATGTCAGACCTGACAGACCGGTTACAGAAGAGTGCTGGAAGTGTGACGCAGTTCCTGATGCAGATCGGGTATCAGGCGTTTCCGGAAACTCTGGCAATCCCCAGCCGGGGAATTTCCTGCTTGGGGCAACGGTCCATCACCACGGTCAGCCCCGAGGCTTCCGCTCGCGCCGCCCCTTCATGGTTGATGACGCCAATCTGGAGCCAGACCACGGGGATTTTCAGATCGATGGCCTGGTCGATAATCGCATCGGTGCGCTCCGGCGCCAGGAACAGGTCAACCATGTCCACCGGTTCGGGAAGGCTTCGGAGGTCGGCGTATACCGTTTCACCGAGCACGGTCTGACCTGCCAGGCGGGGATTGACCGGTAGGATTCGGTAGCCCTGGGACTGCAGGTACTCCATGACCTCATGGGAAGGCCGGCTGGTCTTTTCACTCGCGCCGACAAGGGCGATGGTCCTGACAGTGGTCAGGATGTCACGCAACTGTTCCGGGCTGGTACTGGGCATGATGCTGGCGAAACCTCGCTGGATTAACGGTGTGCCTGCAGACAGACAGACACGGACTCCGCGTAGCGTAGCGCGTGGGGCTTGTCGATTTCCACCTCGGCCCACTGGACCGCCTCGTGTTCCATGACAATGGTCAGGACCTCGTGGGTCAGGCGTTCCAGCAGGGCGAAGCGATTGCCATCCACGTGGTGAATGATCTGCTTGGTGATGGTGCGATAGTTGAGGGCGGCAGAGATTTCATTCCGGTTTACCGCCTCAGAGGCATCGTAAGTCAGCGCGACGTTGATCAACACGTCCTGCTGATTATTGATTTCTTCTTCCTTGATGCCGATGTAGGCCCTGAGAAGAAGATCCTTGATGCGGACTTTTGCCAGGTGATTCCCGTTGACGTCTGTCATGCGCCCTCCCTCGGGTCAGATAGTTCAGCGATTGTTACTGATCAGCGTCAGAAACTCTGTGCGGGTCGCCTGGGATTTGCGGAACTGCCCCAGCATCATCGAGGTTTTCATGCGGGAATTCTGTTTCTCCACGCCCCGCATCATCATGCACATGTGCTGGGCTTCGATGACAACGGCCACGCCCTTGGCGCCCGTGACGCTCTCAACAGCTTCGGCAATCTGTCGGGTCAGGTTTTCCTGGATCTGCAGACGGCGGGCGTACATGTCGACGATGCGGGCAAACTTGGACAGGCCCAGTACCTTGCCAGCGGGCAGGTAGGCAATGTGGCACTTGCCGATGAACGGCAGCATATGGTGCTCACACATGCTGTAGAGTTCGATATCCTGAACCACGACCATTTCATCCATGGCCGATTCGAATACCGCATTGTTCACCAGGTCGCCAAGGTCCTGCTGGTACCCGCACGTGAGGAACTGCATGGCCTTGGCCGCACGCATTGGAGTGTCTTGCAGACCCTCGCGATCCGGGTCTTCGCCCAGGCCATCGATGATGGCACGGAAGTGCCCTGAGAGGTCGTCAAGGAGTTTACTCATAGTCTTTTCCGGTTAGCAGTGTCTTACGAGGGCCAAAGCTTAAGGCAATTTGCCCGCCATCTCTACGCTTTACGCAGGCATCGTCGGAAAAGACCACTTTGGCCGCCACGCCCAGTGGTATGGGCGGTGGGGCTATGGCAGTGGCGGCCGGTTTGTTCTACAGTTTCAGGCTATCAATGTTCGTCGGGGACAATGCATGGATGAGGTGATGCCGACCGTTGGTGGGGTTTCCGCCGCGGGGCGCGAGGAAGGCACCCTGGAAGGGTGGCAACATGGAGGTAAGTGGTTCAGTTTCGGGGGACATGCCATCTTCAGCCGGATGGCAGGCTCGGGAGAACCGCTGGTGCTGATCCATGGATTTCCCACTGCCAGCTGGGACTGGAATCGGCTCTGGCCGATGCTGGTTCAGCAGCACAACGTGCTGGCCCTGGACATGCTGGGCTTTGGCTTTTCCGATAAACCCGCCGATTACGATTACAGCATTGAAGACCAGGCGGATCTGTTTCAGGGCTGGATTGAGGGTCTGGGTCTGCCGTCCGTGCACCTTCTGGTTCATGACTACGGGTGCAGTGTTGCCCAGGAGCTTCTGGCGAGGGAGCAAGAGGACCTGCTGCCATTCCGGATTGCGAGTGTCTGTTTCCTCAACGGCGCCCTTTTCCCCGAGGTCCACAATCCCCTGCTTATTCAGAAGCTGCTGGGGAGCCCCTTTGGCGGGCTGATCAGCCGAGGCCTGACCCGACGCAGTTTCGAGCGAAACTTCCGCCGGTTATTCGGAAGCCAGAATCCGCCTGATCGACAGGATATGGAGGATTTCTGGCACCTGCTGACCTACAACAACGGCCGGGGCATCCTGCATCATCTGATCCAGTTCATGGAAGAACGACGCTGTCACCGCAACCGGTGGGTTGGCGCGCTGCAGAAGGCAACGCAGCCGATGCGATTGATTTCGGGTACCGCCGATCCGGTCTCGGGTGCCGGCATGGTCAGACGCTACAGGGAACTGATGCCCGATGGTGATGTGGTCACCCTCAGGAATATCGGGCACTACCCCCATCTGGAGTGCCCCTGGGAAGTTTTCAGTGCCTATCGGGAGTTTCGCAAGCGCTGCGAGGGATAACCCCCGGGGCGGGCTTTCCTTAGCCCGATGCGGAATCGGGCATATCCTCGGCACCCCGGCCTACAACCGGTAGCGGCCGGGCCGCGTTGACGACCTGGTTGCGACCCCGGGATTTTGCTTCGTAAAGCGCCTGGTCCGCCCGGTTCAGCCAGACTGACCAGGTCTCACCCTTGCTGACCTCGGCGACACTGGCACTGGCGGTTACCTTGATATCTTCCAGGAATGGCCGTGCGCTGATGCTGGTCAAAAGCTGATTCGCCAGCACATCGGCATCTTTCTGGCGGGTTTCCGGCAGAACGATCATGAACTCCTCACCACCAATCCGGAACAGCTGATCGCTCTCGCGCAGGCGGGATCTCAGGCGCAGTGCCATTTCCGTGAGCACCTTGTCGCCGGCCAGATGACCCCACTGATCGTTGATCGTCTTGAAGTAGTCAAGGTCCAGCAGAATCAGGCTGGAGACCCGCTCATACCGCTCCCGCATCTGAATCTGACCGTTGAGGATGTCAGCCAGTTGCGAACGGTTCAGACAGCCGGTCAGGGGATCGGTGGTTGCCAGTCGCGTGAGTTCCTGCTGAAGCTTGCCCACCAGCCAGGCGAAAATCATGGCAAACAGGCACGTGAGGCCCAGCGAAAAGGTTATCCGCCAGAAGTCGGCCTCGGGAAATCGTAAAAAGGACACGACGGCCATAACGACAACGAAAACAATGTTACTTCCAATCGCCTCCCTGAGCGGTAGTAAAAAGAACAGGGCCGTGGCCGCCGGGTAGGCCCAGTACAGGCCGGCATGGCCATTGATGTGTGTCGAGTAGGCGGCACTGACCACGGCGAGCAGTGGAAACAGACGGCCTTTGAGGAAGTAGGTGCCCCGGAACCTCAGGAATGCGATAACCAGAAGGGCGTTCGTGCAGAACAGGACCAGTACCGCGGAAAGCAGATAATGGGATTGCTGCCATTGCACCAGAACCAGGGGCGCTACGGCGATAAATGCCCAGAAATGCAGGTGATAAACCAACTGGCGCTTGAAACCCAGCACCGCGAGTGTCGGGTTGGTGGCAAGGGTGGAGGGTGGTACCGAAAAATTCACAGCATACTCCCGCTGTTTGAGTCGTATCCGCCCGCGTCCGGTGCCGGGACAGTCTTGAAGTCTAGCATGGCCGTTCATTTAATGAAGCAGACAGCGCCGTTTATGACCACCATTAGTTTTGTTCAGTTGGCCGCGCCTTGTCCACTTCGTTAAACTCCGCGGGACTGATTCAGGGACACGCCCAGGGACCATCCTATGACTGCTATTCACATCCGAGAACCGGCTCTGACGATCCGGGCAGGCCGGCGCGCGATGCAGCGCCTCAGGGAAACGCCGCTGTCGCCCGAGGATGTGCATGTCATTCCGGGTGCTGCCGGTGGCCCCAAGGCTCTGGGAATAAGTGGCCTGGATAAAGCCATTTTCGGTGACTGGTTGCCAAGGGTTCCGCAGGAGCGATCATTGATCGGCTCGTCGATCGGCAGCTGGCGTTTTGCCGCGGTGGCTTCCTCCGATGACCCGAAAGCCCAGCTTGCCCGGCTGGCAGAACTTTATACCGCACAACGCTTTGCCAAGGGTGTCAGCGCTGCGGAAGTGAGCCGCAAGAGCGTGCTGTTTCTGGAAGAGCTGCTCGGTGGGCGGGAAGACGCCATTCTGAACCACCCATGGTACCGACTGAACGTTGTGGTCGTTCGCAGCCTTGGCATGCTGGCGGAAGACGCCCGGGGCCGGCTGGGGCTCGGCCTTATGGGCGCGATCAGCGCCAACATGGTCAGTCGTCGTCATCTGGGCAGGTTCATGGAGCGGGGGATCATCCATGACGCCCGCCTGAAAGCGCCTGTGTCCAAACTGGTGGATTTTCCCAGCCACGAGGTTGCGTTTAACCGCGATAACCTGTTGCCTGCTCTCCTGGCCTCCGCATCTATCCCCCTGGTGATGTCCGGTGTCCGCAATATCCCCGGCGCGCCCGAGGGTGTCTATCGAGACGGTGGTTTGCTGGACTACCACCTGGATCTGCCTTACCAGCAGCCTGGCGTGGTGCTCTACCCGCATTTCACCGATAAGGTGGTTCCCGGCTGGTTCGACAAGTCCCTGCCCTGGCGGCGGGGCGACGCCTCCCGGTTGCAGGACGTGCTGCTGGTTGCGCCATCAAGAAGCTATCTGGAGTCCCTGCCTGACCGCAAGCTCCCGGACCGGAAGGATTTCGAGCGCTATGCCGGTGACGATGCCGGCCGGGAACGGGCCTGGCGTTCGGCGATTGCCGAGAGTGATCGCCTTGGCGATGAGTTTATGGAACTCACGGAAACCCGGCGCCTGCCCGATGTCATCAGGCCGCTCTGAACACAGGGCTTCCGAAAGAGTGACTATACTGGTGCAGTAAAGTCACGAATCGGGGAATACGTTATGTCGGATGAAAAACCGGTGGTCGCCAGCAAGACACCGTTCTCTGTGATGGTTGAGGCGGGCAAGAACTACTTCTGGTGTGCCTGTGGCCGCAGTGGTAGCCAGCCATTCTGTGACGGTTCCCACAAGGGGACCGGGATAACCCCGATCAAATACGAGGCGGAGAAGAAAGAGTGGGTGTGGTTCTGCGGGTGCAAGCAAACCGGTAACGCCCCTCTCTGCGATGGCAGTCACAAAGCGCTCGAGTAGAGCGCCATTCGCTGCAGGGTGCTCACCCTGAAGCCCGAGAGGCCGTGAACCGGGTCTTTCAGTGCCCGAACCCTGAGTACTACTGGAATCTCCGTCTCCTGGTCACGATGGACCAGGGAAAGGTCAACGCGTTCAATGGAACTGTCACTGCGGGCGGCCGCGAGAGCTCGCCGGAAATTGTCCCGGGACGCCGGTGCAACAAGTTCCTCCAGGGGCTGGTTGACCAGGTCAGCGGGTGCCTGGTCCAGAAGTTCGGCGATTTGCGGTGAAACAAAACCGATCCTGCCTCTTTCGTCCAGTTCCCATATGACCGCACCGGACAGGGCCACCAGATCCCGGCTCCGTTGCTCACTATCGTTCAGTGCCCGCCGAAGTATCGATTTTTCGACCTGAAAGTTGGCGATCTGATGGTCAGCACCAATTTCTCTCTGTTCCAGACCACGAATGTGAAGTGTTTGCCGGTGTAGCCGTCGGTTCAGCACCAGGGTGAGGGCGGCCGCGAACACCGACAGGGCTGCACCGGCGATCCAGACGGTTCGTCGGGAGGCTTGGGCGACCGCTTCAAGTCCCTCTGGCGACGGTACGGTCGTGAGTATCCAGTTCTGATCCATTGGCGAAACTTCGGTACGCAGCGCCCGTGTCGGGTCCACCGAACCGTTGGTGCCCAGTTCCAACAGCGGCATCTTGGTATGTCGTTCGAGGGTGTCGATGCGCAGTCCGAGAGAATCCGGCAGGGTGTCACTGAACAAGGCCTGGAGCCAGGCAGACACGGGTTGGTTGTGGTCGCCCACCATAGACTGGTCCGGAACGTTGGCCAGCAGATGATTCACCAGGGCCTGATGCTGGGCGTGATATCGCGCTTCGGCAAGCGCCATGGCCCGACGCGCTTCAATGTTTGCAGTAATTCCGGTTACCAGCAGGCCGGCGGCGACCAGAAGCAGGGGAATCCAGATTCCTGGCCATAAGACCGGTCTGCGGAAACGGGCTGGAGTCGAGCTTTCCATGCCGGGCGTCCTTTGCGGCTGGGTCTGTACCCTCAGAACAGACCGACGTTACTCCTATACTCTAGTCCAGCTCGTGAAGAGAGGGAAATGCTCAGGTCCGGACTTTGCCAGCTGCGCCGTAGACCAGCAGGAATACGGCAAAAGCCGTAACAACAACGGAAGGGCCGGCCGGTGTGTCCAGGTGCCAGGACAGACTCAGACCGCCGCTCACCGCGACAAACCCGAACCCGACGGCCATGGCCGCCATGATCTCCGGATTGTGGGCCAGGCGCCTGGCGGTTGCCGCAGGAATGATCAGCAGTGCGGTAATCAGCAGCACGCCGACGATTTTCATGGCTACCGCGATGACCAGTGAGAACATCAGCATCAGAACCAGGCGAAGCCGCTCTACGGCAACACCCTCCACCCGGGCGAGTTCTTCGTGAATCGTGCTCATCAGCAACCCCTGCCAGAGCACGGCAAGGAGGATAATGATCAGTGCCGCGCCGCCGTAGATCCACAGCAGGTCTTCACGGCTCATGGCCAGCAGATCCCCGAACAGAAGGCCAGTCAGATCGACGCGGACATCCGGCATGAAGCTCAGGGTTACCAGCCCTATGGCCAGGGCGCTGTGGGCCAGTATGCCCAGCAGGGTATCGGTTGCCAGAGTCCGGGTCCGTGACAGGAGTACCAGTGCCATGGCCAGCACCACACAGGTGATGATCACACCAAGGTTCAGCGGTACGCTGATCAGGAAGCTCAGGGCGATGCCGAGCAAGGCCGAGTGTGCCAGGGTATCGCCAAAATAGGCCATTCGTCGCCAGACCACGAAACAGCCCAATGGCCCGGCTACCAGGGCCACGCCGAGTCCGCCGATCAGGGCGCGCCAGAAGAAATCGTCCAGAATTGCGTCAATGATGGGCATGGTCACATTCCGTGTGTCTGCCCTCGACAACATCCCCGTGCAGATCGTGGCTGTGGTTGTGGTGATGATGATAGACCGCGAGGGACTCTGCCACGGGGCGACCGAATGTTTCGATGAAAGCCGGGTCGTGGGAGATGTCCTCGGGATAACCGCTGCAGCAGACATGCTGGTTCAGGCAGATAACCTTGTCGGTTGCTGCCATGACGAGGTGCAGGTCGTGGGAGATCATGATAACACCGCAGTTCAGGTCATCCCTTAGCTGGCGTATCAGATCATACAATGACGCCTGGCCATTGATGTCGACGCCCTGGGCGGGCTCATCAAGGACCAGAAGGTCCGGTTTGCGGGCCAGGGCCCGGGCCAGCAACAGCCTCTGCTTCTCTCCCCCGGAGAGGTGGTGCACGGAGGCATGCAGCAGGTGTCCGACGCCGGTGCGGGCAAGGGCAGACTCACATTCCGCGAGGGACTGGCCGCTGAGCAGCATGAACCGCTTGACGCTCAGAGGCAGTGTGGCCTCCAGCGTCAGATGCTGCGGGACGTACCCGATCACCAGGTTCTTTTTCAGGGACACCTGACCCTCAGACACTTTCTGGATGCCGAGTACGGCCTTGATCAGTGTCGTCTTGCCTGCCCCGTTTGGACCAATGATGGTGATGATATCGCCACGGTGAATCTTCAGGTTGACCTGATCAACCACGGGGCGTTCGTCAAACCGGACAGTGAGGTTCTCCAGGTTGACCAGAGGATCAGTCATGGCCGGGCTCCGACTGGCATCGGGGGCAAAGGCCGGCAATTTCAAGCGTCGTGGTCTCGGGCCGGAAGCCTTCGCCGGATGCGGCTTTACGAACCTCTGTTGACACCTCTGGAGCGGTCAGTTCGAGCACATTGCCGCAGGCGCGACAGATCAGAAACATACCGGTGTGGCTTTCACCCGCGTGGGTACAGCCGATAAAGGCGTTGAGCGACGCGATGCGGTGCACCAGCCCATGCTGCTGAAGGAAATCCAGTGCGCGGTAAACGGTGGGCGGCGCAGCGTTATGACCATCGGACGACAGCTCCGCCAGCACGTCGTAGGCGCCCAGCGGCTTGTGGGATTGCCAGATCAGCTCCAGAACCCGTTCCCGGATGGGCGTCAGTCGGGCATTCTGCCGCTGGCAAATGGTCCGGGCGTCAGTCAGGGCCTGACTGACACAGGCATCGTGGTTGTGAGGCCGGTAGGGAATAGCACGGGCAGACATGGTCGCAATCCTGCAAAATTTGAAACATTATAACATTTGCAGGGCTGTCTGCCATGTCCGGCAGTGGCACGGGTCAGTGTCGGGACTTTACAACCAGGGATTCCAGAAATTCCAGATTCGGGATCCAGGCATGCTCACCTTCAACCTCGACCTGCATCAGATCCGCCGGCCCCGGTTCACCCTCCAGCTTCCTGACCTGGTCTTCCGCCAAACGGGCCTGGCTGGGAATGCCCTGGGTAACCAGTGCCATAAACGGGACTTCCTTGTGGTGATCGCCGATGGTATTAAGGACCACGATGCGGCCCCGATTATCGCCCGGAACGGTGAGGGCTCCGCCGTTAGCCGCGTCGTATGAAATCACCGGAAGTTGCAGGCCCCGCCAGTCAAGGTAGCCAACCAGCCATTCCGGCGTGTTCGCGCCGGCATCAGCGCTGGCATAGTCGACCACTTCCGCAATCGAGACGTTGGGCAGCAACAGTTGCCGTCCGCTCATGGGAATCATGACGCAGGAGAGGGATTGGCTGTTGTCATTCATTGCGTGTTACCTCAGGCGGAGTCCCGTTTCTGCCGGCTCTTGAGCAGGCAGGATTCTTCGATGGTTTTTACCAGTTCCCGTGCCAGCTGCTCCGGGGTGCCACAGAAACCGCTGCAACCGGTGGCGGCGACGGATTCGGGCATAGAGCTATTGCCGCAGCTTGTGCTCTCCTGGACCCAGATCCGGCTACCGTAGGCTTTCAGTAAAGGCGCTGCAATAGCGCCATCATTACCCATGCCGGAAAAAAGAATAGCATGGCAGCGCTGGCCGTAATGATCCGCGACGTTAAGCAGGACCTGATCAATGGAAGGGCCATAGGGCCCTGGCCAGGCATTGCTGGTTTCCGTCAGGGCTCCCTGCTCGTTCAGCTTCCATTCGTGCTCTACCGGCATCAGCACCACATCACCATTCCTGACCCGATAGCCTTCCTCGGCTCGCTTGAGCTGGTAATGGGCATGGCGACCCAGTACCCGCGTAAGAACCTCTGTAAAGTTCCCATCTATGTGCTGGGCGTAGATGAAGCCCACGGGCAGATTCGGCGGCAGGTGGTCCAGAAACGTCTTAACCGCCGCCGGCCCTCCCAGTGAAGCGCCCAGAATCCAGACTTCCTCGGCGACCGAACCGGGTACGGCAGGCGTTATCCAGTGAGGCAGGTCCGGCGATGGTGCTGGTGCCGGCGTTTCCTGCTCCAGTTCTGCCAGAGTGGCTTCTGAGTCCAGCTCTTCCAGGTGCCCCAGTTGCTGCTCAAGTTTGCCCAGTAAACGTCGTTCCCAGCGAAAATACTCGGTACTTCCCGGCTTGGGTGCTTCATCCAATCCGAACAGTACCGGTGCGTCGGTATTTTCAAGCAGGTGATCGAACAGTAACGGATGATCGGCCTCGTCTTCGAGGGTGACCAGCCAGAGACTGGCATCCGGGAAATCCGGGTAGCCCAGCAAACGCTCTGGATCCCCGGAAAAACGCACCTCCAGACCGAACTTGGATGTTGCGGCCTGCAGTCGGTGTCGCTGCAGAACCACATCCGAGACGATCCCGACCCGCGGCCGGCCAGACTGGCCGGCCATCACTGACGTCCGGTCAGCCGCTCAATGGTCTCAAGCAACTCGGTTTCCTGGAACGGCTTTCCGAGGTACTCATTCACACCAATGGCCAGCGCACGTTCGCGGTGTTTCTCGCCGGTCCGTGAGGTGATCATGCAGATCGGAATTTCCCGCAGGCTGTCGTCGTGGCGCACGAAGCTGGCAACCTCGAAACCATCCATCCTCGGCATTTCGATATCCAGCAGGATGATGTCCGGTTTGTGATCCTGCAATTGTGCGACCGCGTCCAGGCCGTCTTTGGCAGTGATGACTTCCATGCCGTTGCGCTCCAGCAGTCGTGAGGTAACCTTCCGTACGGTAACCGAGTCGTCCACCACCATGACCACGGTAGCCTGCTCCTCGTACCGTGCAGACTCCCGGGCTTTCTCGAGATTGGCCAGGCGCTGGCGCTCGGACAGGATGTCGGAACGGATCATCGCAGGCAGGTCGAGAATCACCACCACGTTCCCGTCACCCAGGATGGTGGCACCGGACACACCGCGCACCGAACTGAACTGCGGGCCAAGGGATTTAACAACGATCTCCCGGCTGCCCATCAGGTTGTCCACCTGCAGGGCCATGGGCTGCTCAGCGCCGCGCACCAGAATCACCGGCAGCGGCAGGGCCTGCCCCTGCAGCTTCGGATGGTGATCGCTGTTCAGCAGGCTGCCCAAATATTGGAGCCGGTATTCCTGGCCGGCGTATTCGTACATCGGCGCGTCCGGCTTGTAGTATTCCTCAAGCTCGTAGGTGCTGACCCGGACAATACCCTCGATGGTGTTCAGCGGGATCGCGTAGAAATCCTCGCCGGTGGACACCATCAGCGCCCGGTTGACGGAAACCGTGAACGGCAGGCGAACCGTAAAGGTGGTTCCGCGGCCAACGGCGGAATCGATGTCGAGGCTGCCGCCAAGCTGTTTGATCTCGCTGGCAACGACGTCCATGCCCACGCCGCGGCCGGAAATCTGGGTCACTTGTTGGGCGGTGGAGAAGCCGGGTTGCAGGATAAACTGCAGGATTTCCCGCTCGGACAGATCCTCGTCTTCCCGCAGCATGCCCTGACGGATCGCCTTGTCGCGAATGACCGAAGAGGGAATGCCGGCGCCATCGTCGATCATCCTCAGGACAACGTCGCCACCTTCGCGGGTCAGTGACAGTGTGACTTCGCCGGTCTCCGGCTTTCCGGCTTGCTTACGGTCCGCCGGGCTTTCAATGCCATGGTCCAGGGCGTTCCGGAGCATGTGCTCCAGGGGCGCGATCATGCGCTCCAGGATGTTCCGGTCCATTTCGCCTTCGGCGTTGCGGACATCGAAGTCGACTTTCTTGCCAAGTTCGCCGCTGATCTGGCGAACGATGCGCCGTAGACGGGGCACCATGGAGGCGAACGGAATCATCCGGGTCTTCATCAGACCCTCCTGGAGTTCCGTGTTGATCCGGGACTGCTGCACCAGCAGGGTTTCAGTGTCCCGTACCCGGTCAGACAGGGTTTCCCGCAGGTCTGCAAGGTCCGAGGAGGACTCGGTCAGAGCCCGGGACAGCTGCTGGATGGAGGAGTAGCGGTCCATCTCCAGCGGGTCGAAGTCGTCGCCGTAATCCGGTCCGTGTTCTTTCTCGGCACTGAACAGGATCTGGGCTTCGGTCTCGATTTCCATCCGGCGTAGCTGCTCACGCAGACGCTCGATGGTTGCGGCCATTTCGTCCAGGGTATGGCCAAAATCGCTGGTCTGCTGCTCAAGCCGGCCACGGGTAATACTGGTTTCACCCGCCAGATTGACCAGCTCATCCAAAAGCGGCGCGGACACCCGAATGGTCTCCTGGGCCGCCCGCTGTGCCTCGGCCGCCTGTTTGCGAACCTTGGCCGGCGATTTCCCGGGCTTGGGTGCCGGTGCTACCGGTTTTTCTGTCTGGGCGGGAGGCGTCGGCTCTTCAGGCTTTTTCGGTTCCGGCGCGGCCGGGGCTGGCGCAGGCTGTTCGGCCTTTGCCGAGGGCACACCCATGCCGGACTCATAACCCTTACGGATGTCGGCAACCAGGGCGATGATGGCGTCGTGATCTTCGGTAATGGCCTGCCACTGGGACTCATCCGGGGCATTGCCGCCAAGGTCGATCAGACGGGTCTCAAAGGCGTGGGCCCTGTCGCCAAGCTGGGTCAGCTGGGAGAGGCGGGCGCCGCCTTTCAGCGTATGCAATGCACGCTGGGCTTCCTGGTTGAAGGTGTGGTTTGCCGGCTCCTTGCGCCAGTCATCGAGCAGCTGCTCCAGCTGGTCCATGATTTCACCGGCTTCCTCCAGGAAGATTTCCAGTACTTCCGGATCGATCGCTTCCTGTTGGGACTCTTCTCGGGGAGCAGCGGTCTTTTCGGCGGCCACTTCGTGGGCCACCCGGAAGTCCTCAATCAGGTCCGCATCGGGCTCGGGCTTGCTGCCCTGTTCCAGGCTGTTGAGCATGGTCTTCAGGCTGCCCAATGCCCGGTCGCTGAGCTTCAGCAACGTCTTCTGGTTATTGGACCCGGAGATGAGGGGATCCAGAGCGTCGGACCAGGCTTCTGCCAGGTTGGCAATCGGATCGACGTCAGAAAGCCGTGCGCCACCCTTGAGGGTATGCAGTTCCTGCTGCAGCTGGGTCAGTCCGGTCAGTTCCTCCGGCTCGTCGCGCCACTGGTCCAGACACTCGCTAATGGCGTCGTAGATTTCCAGGCCTTCGTCCAGGAAGATGCCGATCAGGTCATCATCGCTGGCCTGTGTCAGAGTCTCGCTGAGGTCGGGGGCATCTGCTGACTCCTCGGGGGGCGCCTCGGCAATTTCGGCCCCTGCCGGCTGTTCCGGCTCTTGTACACGATCATCGGACGGCGCCGACTCGCCCCGAAGGATGGACTGGACGCGAGCGACCAGCTCCTCCGCCGGTGGGCAAGGCTTCTGCGTCGCCACCTGCTCAACCATTTGCGCCAGCCGGTCATGGCAGGCGAACAAGAGGTCGTTCATGGCGTCGCTGGCTTCCAGCTGCCCCTCCGCAACCTTTTCAAACAGGTCTTCGAGCACGTGGGTCAGGTCGCCAATGGCCTCAACGCCAGCCATCCGGGCGCCACCCTTGAGCGTGTGAACATCCCGTTGCAGTTCCGCGGCAATGCTCCGGTCCGACGGGTCTTCGGTCCAGGTGTGCAGGGCGCTGCCGGTAGAGTTGATCAGGTCGTAGGCTTCTTCCAGGAAAATGCCGACCAGCTCCGGATCCAGGTGCGAGAGATCGGCAACACCGTCTTCCACCTCGCCGGTTTCCGCGGTTTCTGAATCGGAATCGACGGGTTCCTCGACTTCCGGGAGCGGGGCCTGCTCTTCGTCGTTGAAATCCGGTTCTGCTTCTTCAGGGCTCGCAACATTGGTGACCGGGCGTGTTCCGGTGGCGCTGTCGATGTACGCCTGGATTTCGCCAATCAGATCCGGCGCAGGGCGCGGTGGCTCCTTGGCTTCAAGGTTCTCGACCATGCCCGCAAGCCGATCGTGGCAGCGGAACAGCAGATCTGAGAGCTCATCATTGATCGATAGCCGCTGCTCGGTCAGTCCCTCAAACAGGTTTTCCAACTCGTGGGAAAGATCGCCTACGGCAGGAATGTCGGCCAGGCGTGCACCACCCTTAAGGGTATGCAGATCCCGCTGCAGCAACCGAAGGATATCCAGGTTTCCGGTATTTTCGCTCCAGCTCTGCAGCGCTTCGGCGGTGCTGTCGATGAGGTCGCGGGCCTCTTCCAGGAAGATCTCCGCAAGCTCTTCGTCCATGTCATCATCGGATTCGGACATTTCCGGCAGCGGCGGTTGTTCGGCCGCCGCTGGTTCTTCATTTGCCGGTACTTCGGTTTCATCCATCTCAAAGCTGAGATCGATTTCCTCGAGTTCACCGGTGAATTCCTGCTCGAAGGCGTCGGGCTCCTGGATTTCTGTGCTCGGAGCCCGTTTCAGGTTTTCGAGCGCGGTAACCATGTCGTCGCTGGATTCCGTGGCAAGCCCGGCAGCCACCTGATCCATCATGTTGATTAGCTGTTCGTGAGCTGCCCGAACGGTCTCGAAAAAGGTTTCGTCCGGCGCTTCATCGTGTCTGGCGGCTTCGTCGTAGGTGTCTTTCAACGCGCTTGAGAGCGCGGCAACGTCGCTGAGCCCGGCTTCTGAGGCGCCGGAGGTCAACTGCTCCAGCTCGGAACGCAACGGGTTCAACGACTCCATCTCGCCGGGATTGTCCGCCCAGTGGTCGAGAATCCGGTCAGCATCCAGAACGATGTCGAGGCCTTCGTTCAGGAACAACTGAACCAGCCGTGACGGTGCCTGCTGCGGATGCTGGCGCGGAGCTTCCTCGCTGTGGCCGCGGAGTGTCTCTTCCGTCAGTTGGTCCAGCTTCTCGAGGAAGGCTTCGGTGCCCGGCAGCGAGGCCTGTGGATTTTCACGGATCTGGGCCAGGCCCTGGGTCAGGAAATCGCAGGCGGATTCGATCAGCGAGAGCACGTCGCGGTTGGCCCGCTTGTTCTGTGCCCGGGATTCCTTGACGAAGCGTTCCAGTGGTGTGATTACAGCAGCAATGGGTGCGATGCCGGCGGTATGGGCGCTGCCTTTGAGTGTATGCAGGGCCCGGGAAAGATCATCGGTGTAGGTAACCGTGGTCTTGTCTCCGGCTGCTGACAGGAAATCCTTCAGCGTCTGCAGATGGGTCTCGGTTTCACTTTCAAAAATATCCAGCAATACCGGGTCGACCGCATCCTCTTCAGTCGTCTCGATCTCTGCGTCTGCAGCGGTGATCTCATCTTCCGCTACGGTTTCGGAGCCGTCCGATTCGGCCGCCGGCATCATGCTGGCATCGGGAATCTCACCGCTGGCCAGGGCGTTGGCGCGGGCTTCGAGGTTGGCGGTATCGAAGGAAGCCGCACGGCGCTTCTCGAAATCGTCGACCAGGGCCGGCAGGCTGGCAGTGACATCCTCCAGAAGACTGGCGATGTCATCGTTCATGAAGATGCTGCCGTCGATAACGCGGTTCAGCATGTTTTCCACGGACCAGGCCAATTCGCCAACAACCAGCGCGCCGACCATACGGCCACTGCCTTTCAGCGTGTGGAAGGCACGTCGAACTTCTGACAAAGCGCTGCGGTCATCGTGCTGGCGCAAAAGCATTGGCAGGTATTCGCGAATGGTGTCCAGCACCTCACCGGCTTCTTCGACGAATATTTCAAGTATTTCATCGTCAATCAGGTCATCGTCATCGGCGGACTCATCCGACACGGCCTCAACGGTGGCTTCTTCAACGATGGATTCCGGGGTTTCCTGCTCTTCTTCTCCCGAGTCGGCGACGGTGTCTTCGACCTCGGGAGTGTCCGGAGTCGTCAAGGCATCGTCGTCGGTGCGACGGGTGGTTGCCATGGCCTCGGCCCGGTTGATGAGCTCCTCCACGTCGCCTGCGGTCTGGCCGTCCTTGAATTCACGGATCAGTGACGGAATGCGGGCATTGACCTCGTCCACCAGGGCAAACATGTCTTCGGTGGGGCGAATGGTCTGATCGATCACCCGGTTCAGCAGGTTTTCCACAGACCATGCCAATTCGCCGATACTGGTCGCGCCCACAAGTCGTCCGCTGCCCTTGAGCGTATGGAAAGCACGACGAACTTCGGTCAGAGCCTCACGGTCGTCGTGATTCTGGCGCAGACGGGGATAGAATTCATGAATGGTCTCGAGTACCTCTTCGGCTTCCTCAACGAAAATGCCGAGAATCTCGTCGTCCAGGAGCTCCGAATCCGAGCTTTTGGCTTCTTCCGGGGCGGTCGAAACGCTGGCTTCATCCTGCCCATCAGACGGTTCAACGACGGGCTCTTCCTGGGCCGTGGTTTCAGTCCAGGTGGGCTCAGCCCCGATCGGAAAGCCGAGGGAAGCGAGACTGTCTTCGGCAACCCGCAGAATCGAATCGTTTTCGCCAATCCCTTCAGCGAGGCGCTCCAGGTAATACTCAATGCTGGTAACCGCATCGGCCAGGATGTCGAGCTGCTTCCAGTCAGGAACCTGCTTGCCGTCCAGCAGCACATCGCTGATGTAGCGCTCTGCCGAGGCCAGCATGCTTGCAACCCGGTCCAGCGGGATCAGGCTTAGGCCGCCGCGAATGCTGTGCAGCAGGCCGGGGACATGCTCAATTTCCCGGGTATCCCATTGCGAGGCAATGAAATTGACGATGGCGGATTTCACCTGCTCCAGGGTGTTCCGCGATTCCCGCAGCAACGCGCCGCTGGCCTCACCCAGTTCACGGGAGCCAAGGTTAATTGGTGTATCAGAGGTTTCGTCAGCGGACGACTCCTGCTGACCTTCGCTGTCCAGACCGGCGAGACTGGCTTCGACGTAAAGCAGTGCGCCGGCGATATCCATCAGCGTGCCATCGTCAACCAGCTCGGCCTGGGCGCTGAGTTTCTCAACCAGTTCGACCTGCTCGGTGATCACTTTCCGCGGTATGCCCAGACCCAGTACAGCCAGGGTATTGGCCACCTGGCGCAGACCCGGCAACAGGTCGTCAAGCTCACTGTTCTGGCGGAGCTCTGAGCGGACAAACAGATCCAGCTGATCCTTCAGTTTCGCCAGTTCTTCATTGAGCGCGCCGACAACGGAATGGATGGCGTCCCGGCCGGGGCCGGAGACACGGGTTCGGGCGGCATCAACATCGTCTTCTGACGGCAGTGCCTGGTTCAACTGGTAGGCATCCCGCAGGGCACTGACCTGGGGTGAATCCAGATCCCGCGCACGGGCAACGTAGTAGAGCAGGTGTTTGAGCAGCGCTTCCGGTGCCGGTTGCTGAAGGATATCGGCGTGCTCGTCGGTCAGTCGGCGTATTTCACTGTCCAGCTCCCTGAGCAGGGATTTCACCGCCGCATTCACCGGGTTTACGTGTGCCTGAAGTGTTTCCACGAACGCACTGGCCGCTTTCCAGAGCTCGCCCCGGGGCGTTTTCTGGCATAAACGGACCAACCGTTGAATAACCTTCTGCATGTACTCGAAATGAGCATCGAGATCCGCTTCCCGGATAACACCGGCCAGCGCGAACTGGTACATCTGGCGCAGTTTGCGGATGTGGCCCAGGACTGTGGGGTCCTGCAGGCGCTGGGAGACCTTCCCGGACACAGTCATTCGCGAGGGGGCCAGGTCTGGTTTGAACAAAGAGGTATCAGACAGCAGGGATTCGCCACGGGCGGCCCGGAGGTCGTTAAGCAGTGGCAGCAGCACCATCGGAAAATCGTCCTGGCTGCTGGCCAGATGCTCGAGGTACTGGGGCAACTGCAGGATGGCCTGCATCAGGACTTCAACGGCTTCGTCGGTATTGGCAACGGTTTCGTTGAGTACGGCCTGGGTGAGCTTTTCCATCTCCTCGGTGAGCAGGGCTGCACCATAGAGCTCGACCATTTGCAGGGTGCCATGTACCTGATGGAGATAATTCAGGCAGAAGCGCAGGCGCGCGGTGTCGTCACGATTCTCGACATACGCTTCCAGTGCATGCTGACCCTGGGTCAGCGTGTCCTGTATCTCTCCCCGAACCCAGTCGAGGGCGATGCTGTCATGGTGATTGCCCATAACCACTCCGGTTATTCTTCGTCAGTCTGGCGTTTAATCCACGCCAGCACATGTTCCGAGGGGACTCTCTGTAACCCTGGAGGCTGCCAGTCGGTCAGCTCTCCCTGGCCCAGTACCAGCAACCCCCCGGGCGCCAGCCGCTCTGCAAGTCGCTTGACAATTTCCCGCCGGCGCCAGCGGCGGAAATAAATCAGCAGATTCTGGCAGAAGATAATGTTCATCCCGTGCATGGGTGCTTTATCCAGGTCCAGAACATTCAGTCTGGTAAAGCACACCCTGTCGCGGATGCTGTTCACGATTTCTACGGTGTTCCGCTCGGCCGGGCGGAAATACCGTGCTTTCATTTCCTCGTCCATTCCCAGCAGTTTGCGGGGATTGAACTGACCGTTCCGGGCCTTCTCGATCACCGGCTTGCTGATATCAGAGCCGGTGACACCGAACAGAGTCTGCAATGCCAGCTGCTCCATGCATTCATTCAGCACCATGGCCAGGGTGTAGGGCTCTTCCCCGGTGGAACATCCGACACTCCAGGCCTC